>Ga0209429_10000400_pt1 | contig 29672 bp, 14 predicted proteins | sample BarGraNGADG00212_3_FD_184493 | JGI IMG/M metagenome (GOLD analysis project Ga0209429, IMG submission 184493) | Arctic peat soil microbial communities from Barrow, Alaska - Barrow Graham LP Ref core NGADG0004-212 (SPAdes) (version 2) | ecosystem: Environmental > Terrestrial > Soil > Wetlands >...
TGTTCAACGTGCCGATGGGCGACCGCAACGTTCGTACGAGCCTTGACGAACTGACTAGGGCCTCGGAAGCCTTGGCCCGCACCGAGTTCTTGTCGGCTGATTTCCAGGTCATTTGCCTCATGGCTCGCCCAGGTGACCTCGTTGTCCTCGACCCGCCATACACTGTCAAACACGATCACAACGGCTTCGTTCGATACAACGAGAGCATATTCACTTGGGCGGACCAGGAGCGCCTTGCAATCGCAGCTAGGAACGCCCGGGCGTCCGGTGCTCATGTCGTCGTGACCAATGCCAACCATGAGAGCATCCTGCGCCTCTACCCTCCCAGCCAGTTCACCATGATGCCAATGCAGCGGTACTCACGAGTTTCGGCTAAGTCGAACGGTCGCACGTCTTGCACGGAAGCAGTGTTTCTAGGAACACCACTATAGAGGATCAAGGGATGCGTGCTAGTAGATACTCGTACTTGATAACTTACGCCGTGATTATCTGCGTAGGGATCATCGTAACGCTTGTCTTCGTGAAGCCGGTCGACTTCTGGAAGACACTGGCAATTGCTGTCGGAAGTTCTCTCGTGGCGACAGGGATCGTGGGATGGACCCTGTGGATGTATGTGCGACAGCAAGAGAAGTCCGCGGCATCGGCGAGGGCGATAGACCGGGCGGGAATTCAGTATGTCTATCCCAAGCGAGCCGCCCAGATCCGCAAGGAATACGATAGACGCCTACGACATGCTAAGCATGTGGATATTGTTGGATTTGGGCTGCATTCGTTCAATCTTGATTACATGCGCAAGCTGGGCGAACTAAGTAAGCATGCGACGATACGAATTCTGATAGTTAACCCAGAGTCCCCGCACGCTCGCGCGCGCGACCTTGAGGAGAAGCAAAGTCCAGACACAATCAAACGTGAAGCAGAAGAGTTCATTACTCAATTCGCAGAACTCTATCACGGGAACTCGCGGAAGCTTCAGCTTCGAGCATACGACACGTTACCGATGGTAAACATATTCCGGATCGATCGGGATCTATTCTGGGGCCCGTACCTGCTCGACCGCAATAGTAGCAACACATTTACAGTCCGCGCTAGGCGGCACGGCAGTGTCTACTCTCAGTTGCTCGCTCACTTCGAGAGTGTTTGGGCCATGGCTAAGATCCCGTCTGCGCTGGAATCCCACCTGCCTGACGCGCAGATCACCCCGGGAGTGCACGGCCAACAATCGAGCTCCGTTACCCAAGTACCCCCAACTGAACCGGAAGCGCAGACTTCGGGGACCCATGCCGACACCTAGGCTTCGGGTGCGCGCCGGTGCTCGCCTTCACCTTGGACTGCTTGATCTCTCCGGACACACCGGGCGGCTGTATGGTGGGATCGGCTGCATTCTCCGAGAACCAGTCGTTGAAATGGTTGCCACCCCATCCCTCGCAGTTGACGTACGAGGAGACCGGGTCGATCGAGAGACGTCGGGCGCTATTGTGCGCGCGGCTGAGCGGGCAGTCGAGAGCTTGGGTGCACGTCCGGTGAGCATTGAAGTGCTCCGAGAGTTGCCCGCGCACTCGGGTTTTGGTTCGCGCACCGCAACGATTCTTGCCACGCTCGCCATGGTGGCGCGGCTCAGCGGCCTTGACGTGCCGTCCGACCGTCTCGTTCAACTGAGCCGGCGGGGTGGCGTGAGTGGCACCGGCGTCCATGGATTCTTTCAGGGAGGTTGGATTGTGGACGCGGGCCAGCCAGCCGGGGGTCCCGCAGTGCCGTCCCGCCTCAGTCGCCACGAGACGCCTTCCTTGTTGGTGTCTCGCATCCCGCCGCCAGACTGGCCAGTCGGTCTATTTCTGATCGACGCGGCTGCCGTGTCGGGCACGGACGAAGCGGAGTTCTTCAGGGGCAACGCCGAGCGCGCCGGGGCTGACGCGACTAGCTGCGTAGCCGTTGCGCATCACAAGATCGTCCCCGGGCTATTGACCGCTGATGAAGCTCTTGTCGGGGACGGCATCCGTGACCTACAGAACTGCGGCTTCAAGGCCCTCGAGATCTCGAACCAACCTTCGACAGTGATTACGCTGATAGAGCACCTCCGACGCATCTCCCCTATAGTTGGAATGTCAAGTATGGGCCCTCTGGTCTACGCAATCGGTGGAAATGCGACGCAATGGGCGTCTGTTGCGGCGCAACACGGCGCTTGGCACTTGCGCACATCCGTGTCGCCTGACGCTGCGGAGTTCACGTGGCTGAACTAATCCCAAGAGGCATCTTCCTTCATGGCAATCGACAGCCCGATGTGACGTTCTTCACGTCGAGTATGGCAAAGTACTTCCAGGCCAAGACTATGTTCAACTCGTGCGGGCTGCGCTTGAGCAACAGAGCGCACGACGAAGACCCGTACCGGGAAGACTACAGTGGATCCCCGGAGGATCTACTTACGGGAGCCATCGGCCAAGTTCGGCTTCGGTCGGGCACGTCCGGCTATGTACTAATTGAGGACACGGCCATCCGTATTGATGCCTTTAGCGACGAAGTCGATCGGCCGGGCCTTGCAGCTAAAGAGTGGTTTGCGGCCACTTCGTTCGAGGAGTTAGCGTCGAAGCTCGAAGAGGCGGATTCGTGGGGGTGCACGGTCATCTCCCGGATTGCTCTAGCTGAACCGGGTCGGGTACAGCCTACGTTCTTTTACGGGTCGATCTCTGGTCAGGTTGTGCGTTCACTTCCTGACACGGTTGAAGTGTCGAACCCGTGGCTCGACCCATCCAGCTTCAGCGGCTGGTTCATACCGGACGGCGCGAACAAGACCCTCGCCGAGATGTCATTTGAAGAGTCGTTGAAGTACGACTTCCGGGCGCGATCCCTTCTGTCCTTGATCGATCACCTTGAGCACGTCACCTTAGCTCTGAATGCCCCAGCCGGAAGCTATCGCATTAGGCAGCAGGGGAGATTCATCGGGACACACTTGGACCAGCCCGAGCTGTTCTCCTTGTCTGACCCTTCGGCCGCAAGAAACGTTGTGGTCGCCATCGGCCCTCCTTGCTCTGGCAAGACGACGTTTGGCCTTCGAGTGGCAAAGGACTTCAACTTCCAGTTCTGCGACGCAAGCAGCCTTGTTAGGGCCGAAATGACGGAAGAAGAACCAGGCCGCTCGGACATCGGGGATTTCTCGCTCGAGTTGCTTCGCGATAAAGGGGCTGACTATATCGCTCGGCTGGTCTCAGATACCGTGATCGTTGACGACAACGAGTCCTATGTGGTCACGGGCTTCCGGATGATTGAGGAGATTCAACTCTTCAGGGAGAGATACCCCGAACTGGCGGTTGTTTCCTTGATCGCACCTCGCCGTACTAGATACGACAGGTACCGCGAGCGTGGCAGCCGCGCCCCTCGATCCTTTGATGAATTTCGTCAGATGGACGAGTTGCAGAGGTCCATGGGATTGCTCAGAGTTGCGGATGTCTTGTCGGATTATCGAATTCGTAACGTCTATTCCATGACCCGTTTCTTTGAGCAGGCTCATGCGGTCATTGAACAGCATCGAAATGGCGCGGGGACGTTCGCTCAAGCGCGGGATCGTCGGCTCGAGCTCACGTCCAACCAGTTGTATAGGTGTCTATTGATTCTTCGAAACGCGGGGCGACCGCTTACCACACAAGAGTTGGAGGCGAGTTTCGAGGGCGTGCCGATTCGGTACAACAATGCGAACAAGATTCTGAAGAGATATCCCGACCTGGTATCTCGACACGAAAGCCGCGACGAAAACGTGAGGTACCAGATCACTGTCAGAGGTACTGCTTTCGTCGCGGCCGTTCAGCAGTTGCTGCCCTCGAGTTAGTTGATCAGTAGATGATCAGCGGCAGTCTGATTTTGATCAGTGGTCAGGACCAGCCGGCGTTGGCACAGCCTCAGGATTCATGGACAGGTTCCCCAGTCTCACCGACGAGCATCGACACGTGGTCTGGGCTCCGGTTGTCAGCGAGGCCGATCTGCTCTTAACTCGCCCAACATCGACCCTGCACGATGGCATGTCCCTGATCGGGAACACCGACGGGAGGTGGGTCACATGAGCTACGCGGAGCTGCCGGGAACTGCGACCATGCCTGTAGCCGAGGTGCAGGCGTTATACCTTCCAGAGATGCAGGTATTGGTGAGGGGTGTTTAGGAGCGCCACGGTCTCGGCGAGCCACAGATGGAGGCCGGTGGCTCTTGGCGGGTCGACCCTGTGGTCCACGTAATCGGTCCTCGAAGCCCTCAGGGCCACGGAGGCGGGGATTCAGCACCAGGTACTCGTCCCGGGTCACACCGAACTCCACGGAGTCCCAGCCACCATTTGCGGACGGGCAGTAGCAGCGTGGTGGGGGTCGAGACCGCCCTGACGTGGGCGCTTCTCTCTGCCGGCCGAAACACGCTGACTTGTTAGGCCAGGCCATCAACGGCTGAAGTGATGGCCTGGCATCGAAGAGTGAGAGAGCGAGGGCGCCTGTCTACCGCCTCGGACCGTCCCCGACGCGGGGGCATGACGCCATTACCAGTTGCTGCGCTGGTCCGCGGGCACGATCAGCGCCTCGACATCGGACGCCTTGAGCCGTAGTACCTTCCCGCCGACCACGTAGCAGCGCAGCGTGCCGGCGGCCGTGAGTCGCTTTAGCGACCGCACCGACAGCGTGCACAGCTCGGCAGCCTCCGGGAAGGTCAGCCAACGCGGCCGAGGGCCGGTCTTCCCGGTGGTCGAAGTCTCGTGTGTCCGGGTGATGGTACGAGCGGTCATGTCATCTCCTTGGGTTTGTGTGACCTGAGCTTCCGAGGGATGCCCATGCAACGTCCCTCACCTACCAGAAGCGCCAGAACAAGCTCATCACGGACACCCCACGCCCAAGCTCTCCAGATTCCGCTCAGGTGAACAGGGCGTCAGCCGGCCAGGAGCGCCTGCGTGAGCCCGAGGTGCACACCTGCGATCGTCGACATCGTCCACTGAGCCCGGCTCAACCAGCATGCCGGCCAGCTTCTTCCGCCACAGGACGCGACGCCGCGCCTTTCCGGCGCGGCCCAGGAGAGCGGCGTCCACGCGGCAACGGTTCAAGTCCAGTTAGGCCCACCACCCGCAAACCCGGTCCCACAAGGGGACATGCTTCCTTGAGGAAGTCGATGCCTCAAGTTCGTGCCCAATACGTGCCCAATCGCTAACTCTAGGCGTCAACTTCGACCTAATCAGGCGGTCGGGGCGGAGTTGTCAGCTCCAGCCGTAACCCCACACTGGTAGGACCCCGGCACCCGTTGGACGCCAACGAGCAAGAGGCGACCGGGTAGGTCGGCCAGGGGTGTCCAGCCTGACGCGGTCAGGGCTTTGGTAAGCCGTCCGGGGCCGGGGCCGGGGCCAGGAGCCGGGCGGCGCGGGAGGTCTCGGATCGGCTACGGCAAGCACGACCCTGTGGTGCGCAAGACTGTTGACAACCCCAAGAACGGCATGCGGGACACGACTGTATTCGAGTTCTCGACGAGCTTGAGACGGTGTCTCGGACGGTTACAGCGGTCTGTCCAGAGCAGGCGGCGCGTCGCCAGTTAGGTCTACTGCGCTCACAAGACTCGAACCTACCAGGACTGATGCATCTGTGCTTGTCAGAGCGATATGAACCCTCTGGACGAGCGCTTTGGGTGTAACTCCGGGAGTTCGCTGCGGCCCGCTAACAGCGGAGTGCCGATGCTCAGAATTCTACCGTCGTCGCCCTCCAGCGGGTGGTTCCGGTGATGTCCGCGCCCTCGATTGGTCGGAGGGTTCGGATCTTCCCAAGTAATGCCCCGAACCGCCCGTGTATGTAGGGCCAGCCCTCGACCTCCCCGATACCCTGATACCACCCGCGGCGCTAGGCCCCCGATGCTCCGCTGCGGGACCAGGCGCTGTCCGCTTGGCGAGCGGCGAGTGAGGCGTGCATGCGGTCAGACTCCCCGCTGTGGCGCGTCATGGGGGAGCCCGCGCAGGCGCAGGAGGCTGAGGCGCTCGAGAGGGTTCGAGAGCTCCTGCCTGAAGATGGCATTGCACGCGGATGGGCAAACATCACGTTCACTGACGCAAACGGCCGACTCAACGAAGTTGATGCACTCCTCCTGACGAAGGCCGGCCTTTGCATCGTTGAGCTCAAGGGCTGGCACGGGGAGATCACGGGCAACCAACAGACCTGGTTCCACTCCGGAAGGGCCGACGACAACCCGCGCAAGTTGGCGAGTGCAAAAGCGAAGCGACTCGCGAGCGTCCTGAAGGACCTGGCGCAGTCGGCCAAGTTGCCGGCAGGGACTGTGCCGTACGTCATCGAAGCCGTCGTCCTCCACGGCCGCGACTCCAAGGTTCGCCTCGACCAGTACGGCGCTGAGTCGGTGTGGGCACTCAATGGTTTCAACGTTCAAGGGCTGGGAGCCGGCAGGCAGTGCTCGGACCTGCTCGCTCAGCCCCCCAACCGCAACCCGATCGATCGCGCCAGTGCCAATACTCTCGACCGACTCATGGAAGCCGCCGGGCTGATGCCACGCGCCAGGCAGCGCATGATCGGCGAGTTCGCTCTCGACTCGGGTGCCCCCCTCGGGGAGGGCCCTGGCTGGCAGGACTTCCTCGTCACCCACCCCAGGGCGCACACGAAGCATCGAGTCCGTCTGTTCGCCTATCCGAAGGGCGCTGGACGGGACGCAAGGTCGGCTATCGACCTTCGCGCCGAGCGCGAATACCGCCTGACGTTTGGCATCCGGCACCCAGGGATCATCGGACCGACCCAGTTCCCGACGACGGAAGAAGGGCCGGCACTCGTCTTTGATTACGATCCGGACGAGATCAGCCTCGACGCTTACCTCGACCAGCACGCGGACGATCTCAGCTTCGATGCTCGCGAGCGACTCGTGCAGGATCTCGCCGAACTGGTGCGGTTCGCGCACGGACAGAGGCTGTCGCACCGTGCGTTGTCGCCGCTGAGCGTCCGAGTGAAGGTCAGTGCGGATGGGGCGACCGCACTCCGCATCCGCGACTGGGATCTCGCGCGCCGTCCCGAAACGGGGACGAGCACGGCCACAGTCGTCTCCCGCGGGGTCACTGACATCGTCGGAGCGGTGGAGGGAGACGCCCTCCTCTACTTGGCGCCCGAGACACTGCGCGGTCAGTCTCCTGCTTCAGCGCAGACCCTCGACGTCTACGGCGTCGGCGCGCTCGCATACCTGATCCTCACGGGCAAGCCACCAGCGGTGAATCTCCCGGCGCTCGAAGCTCTCATATCGTTCGATGCCAAAGGCCTCGATCCACGCGCTGTGATGCCCGGGCTGTCGGACGCCTACGCGACGGTGATCATCAACGCAACAGCCTTCGACGAAGGCCACCGAACCCTCGACATCAGCATGTTTGAGTCGGAGTTCGAACAGGCTCGCCGTGACGCTCGGGGTGCCGAGCCGGCGCCCGCCCAGGTCGACCCGCTCGACGCGGCGGTCGGCGACATCGTGGCGGACCGCTTCGAGATCGTGGGACGACGAGGGGCCGGCTCGACCGGAGTTGCGCTAGAGGTGAGTGACTACGAACTCGGCCTGGAGCACGTGATCCTCAAACTCGCGAAGGACGACGCCGCGGCAGCCCGACTCGTCGCCGAAGCCGGTGTCATCGTCCAGCTCGACCACCCGCGCATCGTGAAGCTGCTTGCTGATCCGCTGATGGTCGGCACAAGGCTGGGCCTCCTGATGTCGGACGCAGGGCGTGAAACCCTTGACGACCGTATTCGGCTCGAGGGTCGTGCGACGATCGAGCAACTCGAGCGGTATGCCGCTGACCTCTTCGACGCCGTCACGCACTTGGAGTCGAAGGGCGTGTTCCACCGCGACATCAAGCCATTGAACCTGGCCGTCAAGCCTGATCCCGGCACGAGGAAGCCACGACTGACTCTCTTCGACTTCTCGCTCTCCAGCGAGCCGCTGACGAACATCAAGTCGGGCTCTCGTGCGTACGTCGACCCATACCTCGGCGCTGGCGGGCGGAGCCAGTTCGACAGCGCGGCGGAGAGGTTTGCGATTGCCGCGACCCTGTTCGAGTTGGCAACTTCCGAACGGATCTGGTGGGAACGGGGCGACGTGCCGTCAAGCGACACGGACGCCCCGATCGTCCAGGCGAGCATGTTCGACCCTGCCGTTGCGGACGGTCTGGTCGCGTTCTTCAGAGCAGCGCTCATGCCCCAGGCCGCGGATCGCCACCCGACCCTCGAGGCCATGCGGGTGGCGTGGACCGTTGCGCTCGCAGGGGCTGCTGTCGACGACCAGGCGGCTGAGGCGAACGACGCGAGGGCTGCAGCCGCGACGCTCTCAACCCCGCTCGCCGATGCAGGGTTGAGCGCACGGGCGCTCTCCGCTCTTGCTCGCGTCCAGGTGTCAACCGTGGGCGAGCTGCTTGGCGTACCGCCTATGTCGATCAACCAGATCCGCGGCCTTGGTGAGCAGGTGCGCCGCGAGATCAGTTCGCGCGTCCGCGAGTGGAGGTACCGCCTCGCGACCACGACGACACAGGTCGAACCAGCGGTGCCGCCCGGACGGAGATCCCTAGAGTCCCTCGTTGCCAGTGCCGACCAGAGGCCGGATGAGTCGTCCGAGGATCGCTACAAGCGACTGCGCAGGAACGCGACGCTCAGGGGCGCAACCGAGGACGCTGCTCGGTGGATCCACGACCTCGGCGATGTGGCGACCCTCGACGAGGTCGCCGCGAAGCTGCTTCGCGAATACGGCTCGACCCTCGCCGAGAACATGCGCACGCCGGCAGCCATCGCACTGACGCGGGCAATCCTCGAACTCGACGCCCGGTCGCGCGAACCACGGTTCCTCTTCCAGTCGCTGCGCGACCGCTCAAGGACAGCCATCGCCCACACCCCCGAGGACGGCGGCGGGCTGTCCTTCGACGAGGCGGAGGTCCATCTCGATACGGTCCTCACGCTCGGTGGAGTCGTCGACGAGTTGCTCGCCCAGTCCGACGTGATCCCGGCCCCACGCCTGCGGGAGACTCTGCTCGCCGCCGGAGCACTACCGCTCCGCATCCCCGACAGCCGACTCACCCAGCTCGCCATCGGCCTTTCGACCCGCGGGCGCATGTCGTCGATGGGTGAGGCGTATCGGGACGACCTGGATGCGTCTCGCGCAGTGGAACTCGCATTGCGCGGCGCGGCGACACGAGAACTCGCGGTCGTGACGATCGAGCAGCGCGTACATGCGAGGTTCCCTGAGATCCAGGCCATCCCGTTGCGACCGGCTTTGGACCTCCCTGTCCGCCAGGCGATGCCTTACCTCGAATGGCAGGAGAACCTCGGCAAGTACGCGATGCGCGCGGTCGATGTCGCCTCCCTCACCTATAGCGGGACTTCCACGACCTGGGGTCGTTCGTCGGCGGATCCTGCGATCGCGGCTCGTCTTGCCGGGTCCATTCGAGACTGCGGCGCGCTCGCGCTCGCGGTGTCGCGTCGCAATGGTCTGACCGCGGCCGCGGCACGACTGGGGCGTGAGCACGGGCTGGAAGTGGTCGACCTCGCTGATGTCGCACTCGACGCGCTGAAGGCAACTGCCACCGCAAAGCGGATCGATTGGAAGGTGGTCCTCCGCGCGGACGGCGCCCCAGAGCAGTCGCAGGATCGGCGCAACCTCCAGCAGCTTGCGGGCCTCGCGATCAAGCCGGTGTGGCAGGAATTGTTGGCGTCTAGGGAGCCAACGATCTTCATCAACGCGGGTACCCTCGCCCGGCTCGGGCTTGTGGAGCTGATCGCGGAAGTCACTGATCTCGCGACCCCCCGCACCGCGGCCCGCTGGTTCCTCCTGCCCCGTCCGCTCTCGGGCGGTACTCCTGATCTGGACGGCACCCCGATGCCGTTCGGCGCCGACGGCTGGATCGATGTGTCTCTAGACCCGTTGCTGGTGCCCGAGCTAGCCCAAAGCACTGCACTGAAAGGCCCCACCTCGTGATCGACTCCACCCAGTTGCTCGCTGACCTCAAGCGCGAGCTCCGCAACCTCGAGGACGATCTCCGAGTCCGCGCGGAGGACCGGTCCACCGAGTGGGGGGCACGCCTGCGCGCCGAGCACGCGCGCGCCCAAGAACGAGAGCGCACCGGGTTGGCTTGGATCGACTGGCGTGACGGCGAGGTGTCGCAGGCGGCGGTGGCATGGATCATCGCCACCGTCTTCATCCGCTTCGCTGAGGACAACAACCTGCTGAAGGGCGCCGACCGCGACGGCCACCCGGTGGCGCTGCCATGGGTCGCTGCGCCCGGCCATGGTCTCGAGCGTGCCGTGGAGAACGAGGCAGCCTTCTACGCCGCGTCCCCGACCTCGACCAGCCGCGACTGGCTGCAGCAGGCGTTCCGTACGCTCTCTGCCCTCCCAGCGGGCAGACCTCTCGTCGACCCTGACCACTCGCCGGTCTGGCACGCACCGATCTCGGCGAGCGCCTCAGATGCGCTGCTCGCCTTCTTCCGCAGGACGACGCCCGAGGGCGCGCTCGTGCACGATTTCCGTGACCCCGAGCTCGGCACCCGCTTCCTGGGCGATCTCTATCAGGACCTGTCCGAGCATGCGAAGAAGACGTTCGCCCTGCTACAGACGCCCGTCTTCGTCGAGGAGTTCATTCTCGACCTCACCCTCACCCCGGCAATCGCCGAGCTCGGCCTCACCGGGCTGAAGCTCATCGACCCGACCTGCGGCTCGGGCCACTTCCTGTTGGGCGCCTTCGAGCGGCTCACAGCAGCGTGGATCGCGGCGGCGCCAGCCGTCGACGCGGGCGAGCGGGTGCAGCGTGCCCTCGACTCCATCCACGGCGTCGACCTCAATCCATTCGCAGTCGCGATTGCACGCTTCCGCCTTACCGTCGCTGCAATCAAAGCGGCGGGCATCCCTAACCTCGTCGCCGCCCCAGCCTTCCGCTATCATCTCGCGATCGGCGACTCACTACTCGGCGGAATCGATCAGCAGGCGACTCTGGACCTCGGCCAAGGCGAAGTATTCGAGTACGTGGTTGAAGACCTCAAAGCGCACCATGACCTCCTGAAGCCGGGGCAGTACCACGTCGTCGTAGGCAACCCGCCCTACATCACAGTGAAGGATCCGGTGCTGAACAAGACCTACCGCGATCACTACGCCACCTGCGCGGGGAAGTACGCACTGTCCGTGCCGTTCATGGAGCTATTCTTCAAACTCGCGCGAAAGGCGGAAGGTGGAGCGGGCGCCGGGTACGTCGGGCAGATCACCTCGAACTCGTTCATGAAGCGCGAGTTCGGCAAGAAGCTCATCGAGCAGTTCCTGTCCGGTGTCGACCCGTTCACCAGGGTCGACCTGACGCACATCATCGATACCTCTAGCGCGTACATCCCCGGTCATGGGACGCCGACCGTGATCCTCGCCGGGCGCCGCCAAAGGCCAACACGGTCCGAGCTCCGTGCAGTGCTCGGGGTCCGCGGCGAGCCGGCGCAGCCGGCCGACCCTGCGCGGGGTGTCGTGTGGCGCGAGATCGTCGAACACATTGGGGACGTTGCCTTCGACGGCACCTACGTAACCATCTCGGACACGACGCGAGTGACGTTTGCTACGCATCCGTGGTCACTTTCAGGGGGCGGCGCCGGAGAGCTGAAGGACCAGATCGAAGGCGCGCGACAGCGAACACTGGGTGATGTAGCCGACGAGAGTGGCATCGTTGCTGTGCTTGGTGAGGAGGAGGCCTACGAAGTGCCGCCGGGCTACGCGAAACGTGTAATGCCCGTCGTTGTAGGCGACTCCGTGCGCGACTACGTGGCGGTTGGCGACGCACGAGCGTGGCCGTACACGGACGCGCTTGAACTCGACGCCGCCAGGCACGATGACCATCACCTCTGGCCGCGGCGCCGGATTCTTCAGGGTGTGCTTTGGTTCGGACAGACGCCCGCTGAGCGCGGAGTTGACTGGTTGGAGTACGCGTTCCTGGCTCCGACGAAACTCCGGTCTCCACTGTCGATCGTGTTCGCTTTCGTCGCGACGCACAACCATTTCGCTCTCGACCGGGGGGGCAAGATATTCAAGCAGTCGGCGCCGGTCATCAAGCTGCGGGAGAGCGCAACCCAAGACGACCACCTCGACTTGCTTGGCGTACTCAACTCGTCCACAGCCTGCTTTTGGCTCAAACAAGTCAGTTACCCAAAGGGCGGAGACCCGATGGGTGGAGACGGGGCGCGTGTGAGTGCTGAGGCGTGGAGCGATAGATACGAGTTCACCGTTACCAAGCTCAGGAGCTTTCCCCTTCCCGCCACAGCCGCGACCAACCTCGCACGCCGCACGGACGAACTGGCGCAGGTGCTCGTGTCGACCTCGCCGAGGGCGACTCTGGTCGACCGACGCGAGGGCCGGGCCTCGTTAGCGGCGGCACACGCGGACTGGGATCGCACCCGTGCGCTCATGGTCGCGCTCCAGGAAGAACTCGATTGGCAGGTCTACGCTGCGTACGGGCTCATCGACGGGTCACTTACGCCGGCATCTCTCGAGATCGTGCCGCTTGAGCCAAACGAGCGCCCGTTCGAGGTGCGGCTAGCTCGGGCGGTTGCCGACGGTTCGGAGCAATCGGGTTGGTTCGAGAGGCACGGTCGAGGTCCGCTCACCAACGTACCCGACAAGGGCTCGCGGGCATGGCGCGACCTGTGGCAAGCACGACATGACGCAGCCGAATCAGGCTTCATCAAGATGCTCGAGCGGCCCGAGTACAAGCGCCGCTGGGCGGGGCCCTCCTGGGACCAACTGGTCGCGGAAGCAGCGGTCGAGGCGCTGCTTGACCGGCTCGAAGCTCCCGAACTGTGGCGTGACTCGGCGGGCCGCCCGATCGTCCGATCTGCTGCTCAGGTTGCCGATGACCTGCGACATGACGCGCATTTTCGGGAGTTGCTGACCATCCACCTCGGCTCGCCGGACTTCGACCTGCCCACCGGGGTTGGCAGGCTTCTTGCCGCCCACGCGGTGCCCGGGCTCGCAGCGCTCCGCTATAAGGCGTCCGGGCTCGAGAAGTTCCACGCCTGGGAGCGGACGTGGGAGCTGCAACGGATCGAGGATCGCGGCGAACGAGTGACGGTTCCAGTCCCGCCGAAGTACGTGCAGGCGGACTTCCTCAAGACCAACTACTGGTCGGCCCGCGGCAAGCTCGACGTGCCGAAGGAGAGCTTCATCTCGTTCCCGGGCAGCAAGTTGCCTGACGACGCGGCCGAGCTCTACGGCTGGGCAGGTTGGGATCACGCCGAGCGGGGTCAGGCAGTCGCCCGGCTCGCGAACGACCTTGCCCGCGCTGGCGCGCCCGACGAGCAGGTGATCCCGCTCGTGGGTGTGCTGCTGGAACTCGAACCTTGGCTGAAGCAGTGGCACGATGTCATCGATGCCCGCGCCGGCGTCAGCCCCGCCACTGCGGTCGCCGGGATCACCGCCTCACTTCTCGGACGTCTCGGCGTCGGACGCGATACCGTCATCGCCTGGCGTCCCGCAGCCACCCCACGGCGCGGCAGGAGGAGCGCGTCATGACCTACACACTCAGCTCGCCGCTGCGCGACCTGATCACCATCCCCGAACGGGTCGAGGCTGCCGACTTCGTCATCAAGCTTGACGAGGGAGTCGCGCGCCACGAGCAGACCATCAAGGACTATGTGGTCACCGACGCCATCGCAGGAGCGGTCGGCGAGGGGCTCGACGTCGTGGCGGCCTCGCTGGCACGGCAGTCGTCGCGAGGCGTGTTCCTGGACGGTTCGTTCGGCGCCGGCAAGTCGCACTACATGGCCGTGCTCCACCTGCTGCTCTCGGGCAACATCGCCGCGCGCCAGATCCCGGGTCTTGAGGCCGTCGTGGCCGGGCACCTTGACACCCTCGGCAGGAACCTCCTCGTTCTCGACTACAACCTGCTGGGTGCGCGGTCCTTTGAGGACGCGATCTTCGGGGGCTACCTCGAGACAATCACGAAGAAGCACCCAGACGCGGCCCCACCGGTGCTGCACGTGAGCGATTCCCTCCTTGAGAACGCGCGCGAACTGCGTCGCTTGATGTCAGACGACAAGTTCTTCGAAGAACTAGGAGGCGGAGACACAGGCTGGGGCGATCTGAGCGGGGCGTGGGATGGGTCACGCTTCGACGCCGCAGCTTCTGAACCGCCGGGTCATCCGGACCGTGATCGCCTCGTTGCCGACCTCATCGCCACCTCCCTGTTCAGCGGTTACGCCAGGGCCGGCGAATGGCTGCCCATGAAGGACGGCCTGCGCGCACTCACGGCCCACGCGAAGGGGCTCGGCTACCAGGGTCTGGTGTTCCTGATTGACGAGATCGTGCTCTGGCTCGGCCAACACCTCGTCAACGACGACTGGGTGCAGGGCGAGATCGAGAAGGTCGTCCAGCTCGCGGAGAACGCCGCAGCGAATCTGCCCATCCCGATCACGTCGTTCCTGGCGCGGCAGCGTGACCTGCGCGACTTCCTTGGCAGCCATGTATCGGGCGCCCAGCGGGTCGCCCAAGGGCAGATCTTCCAGTACTGGGAGGACCGCTTCTCGAAGATCCGACTCCAGGCAGCTGACCTGCCAAAGATCGTCAAGGAGCGGCTGCTTCGGCCCGTCTCGGCGGAGGCTGGAGCGACAATCGGCGCGGCACTGGCCGAGGTCAAGCGAGACCACGCGGCGTGGGGCTACCTGCTGGCGGGCGACGCGAACTCCGACGAAAAGGCGTTCGCCGACGTGTACCCGTTCTCGCCGGCGCTGGTGGACACGATGGTGGCGCTCTCGAGCCTGATGCAACGCGAGCGCACCGCCCTGAAGCTCATGGCCGAACTGCTCAGCGGCGGTCGCGGCACTCTGCTCGTCCGCGACGTGATACCGGTCGGCGACCTCTACCTGCCAGTCGTCCTCGGCGGCTCGCAACCGCTCACCGAGGAGATGCGGCAGCACTTCGCAATCTCGGCCCGCTTCTACCGGCAGAAGATGCTCCCGTATCTGCTTCGTAAGCACGGACTCACGGAGAGTGAGGTCGCCGGGCTGCAGCGCAACCACGCCTTCGTCACTGAGGACCGGCTGGCGAAGACTGTCCTTATCGCGGCGCTCGCACCTGAGGCCCGGTCATTGGCGAATCTCACTGCTGCGAAGCTGGCCGCCCTGAACTGGGGCACGATCGACGCCTTCATCCCCGGCACCGAGGCTCAGCAGGTGCTCGAGCTTGTCCGCGGCTGGGCAGCTGAGTTTGGTGAGATCAGCATCGGTGCGGGGGCTGACCCCATCATCACGGCGACGCTGAGCGGCGTCGACTACGACTCGATCCTCGATCGCGTCCGCACCGAGGACAACCAGCAGACCCGCCGCGAACTCGTCCGCAGGCTCGTCGCCGACGAGTTGGCTCTCCCTGGCGAGAACCTCGTCGGCCGGCAGCTCAGCCACGTCTGGCGCGGGCATCGCCGCGCGGTCACCGTGAAGTTCGGCAACGTCCGTGACGAGCAGGACGTCGTGGAGAGTGACCTCGTCCACGGCGATCTCGAGTGGCGCGTGGTGATCGACTTCCCGTACGACACGGGAAACCACAGCCCTGCAGATGATGTCGCCCGGCTTCGGAAGTTGCGTGAGATCGGCCCGTCGGCGAATACGGTCGCCTGGATCCCGAACTTCCTCTCCGATGCGCGGCAGGCGGACCTCGGGAAGTTCGTCCTGCTGGAGTACCTGCTCACCGGAAACCGGTTCGACGCGAATGCCGAGCAGCTCTCGCCCACCGACCGCGGCCCCGCGCGGCAGACCCTTGAGTCTCAGCGACGAACCCTCCGCGAGGCGCTCCTGCAGGCACTTCGACAGGCCTACGGGGTCAACGCGCCCGACGAAGCCAACGTCGGCAGCGACCTGGCCGGAAACGAGATCTTCTCGACGCTCGTCCCAGGCTTGAGGATCGCGCCGCCACCGACAGGCACGCTGCTCATGGGCCTCCACCATGCGCTGGAGACAGCCTGGGCGAACGAGTTCCCCGAACACCCCTACCTCGGCACGGAAGAGGTCACAACACGGCGGCTCAGTGAGACGCTCGACCTCGTCATGGCTATCGCCGAAGCCGGCGGGCGGCGCCAGGGTCTGTCCGTGGTCGAGCAGCGCCTCGCACGTGAGCTCGTCGTCCCGCTCCGACTCGGCGCCCTGAATGAGAACGTGATCGTTGTCGACCAGGCGCACTTCGGTTGGGTGGCTAACTTTGCCCGGTGGGAAGGGGAGCTCGGCCCTGCTCTGACGGTTGGGGGTCTTCGCACCAGGCTCGCTGACTGGGGCATGACCCGCCCAATGGAGGACGCGATCATCCTCACGTGGGGCCTCCTCGGCAACTACGAGTTCGGGGGCGCAAGCGCCGCTCCGAGAATCAGCGAACTGCCGGATGCAGCCGTCCCTCAGAAGGCGAATCTCCCGACCGACAGCGATTGGGCACTTGCGAAAGAGCGCGCCGGCGGCATCTTCGGTGTGGCGCCGGAGGCCCATCTCACGCCGCGAGCCGTCAACAGGTTCGCTGGCGCGGTACGCAATCAGGTGACGAACAGCAGGGTAGCCGATCTCGTCCAGCTCCTTGAGGCACACACTGAGGTGCTCGGCATCGACACGCCGAGCGCGACCGGCCGCCTCGCCACTGCGCGTCGCGTCGCCGAGCTGGTGAAGTCTCTCTCCCTGGCACATGGTGACAAGGCGCTGGTTGAGACGGTCGCGACCTTCGATCTGCCGCCTGAGTTGACGCCGTTCGGCAGCGCGCATGCCAGTGCGGAGCGACTAGCACGTGAGTTGCAGGGACTCGATTGGCAGCTCATCGGGGTTGCCCGAGCGCGGGGTGATGCGGTGTTTGCGTCCGCGCTTCAGGCACTGCACGAGGCGGCCGCAGTCGACGAGTCGGTCGCGCAGCTCGAGCCACGCCTGAAGGAGATCGGGGCGAAAGCCCGCGCCCTTGTGATCCAGGCGCCGCGGCCGGCTCCGCCCGCCCCAGCGCCAACGACACCGCACACCGCCCACGCGGCAGTTGCCGATCTCGACACCGTCCTTCGTGAACTGCATGACGAGATCAAGAAGGAAGCCGGCACCGACGGTTCGGTAACGATCACCTGGCAGGTCGAGTGAGCATGACCGCACCGACCGCGACCGAATCCGCGCTCCGCGAGCACCTCGCGGTGTGGATCTCTGGTTCGAGGCGGCACACCCGCACCATCCTGGTGCGCGCGCAACCGACCTGGACTGGTCCTGACGTCCTCACGATCAGGGACACCAGGGTGCGGATCGTCGAAGGCGTCTCGGGGCTCGCGGCACTCGATGCGATGCGTTCGGGCGGTAGTGGGGAGCTCATTGCCGTGCTGACCGACCTCACGGAGGCGCAGCTCGGCACCGCGGTGGTCCTCGAAGCACACACGCAGCACATCACCGACCTCGACGAGTGGAGCATCGTCCCCACACTGTTCGGTGCGCGGGAAGCCTCGGTGCCCCGGCTGGTGAGGGATCTCGGGCCCTGGGTTCCGCGGGTACTGGTTTCGCTGCGGCGGGATCGGCCGTATCCGCCGGCACCGGGTGCGGTGCTCTCGGCCGAGCATGTCGTGCGTTCACTGCTCATCTCGGTGCTCAACCTCGACCGCGTCGAAGACTTGGAGCTCTCAACGGCGCTGACGCCGCTCGACGACCCCGGAGTCCGCACCCGATTCCAGGAGCTCGACGTCGAGAGTCGGGAGGGCCTGGTCCGTGCATCCGCCGCACGGGTGGACCAGCATCTCGGGATGGCACTCCGAGCGGCTACGGCTCCCGGAAACGTCTCGGTCGTCGCTGTGGGTCTCGTGGTCGGCGAGCTCTGGGCTGGAGGTGCGGTTCCGCCCGATGCGGCAACAGCCGCAGCCCGCGTCCGGGTCGAGCGGTACGTCGGCACCTCGCCGAGCGCGGCAGCGTCGCAGCGCTACGGCGCCGCGGCGAGACTCATTGCCCAGCGATGGCTCGCTCAAGGTGACCGCCACGCGCGTGACGTCTTCGACCAGGCGGAGGCAATCTGCGGCGACCTGGGCTGGGCCGAAGGTGCAAGCGCGTCGGACTTCCTCCCGGCGGGCCTGCGCGCTCGGGTGGCGCGGTTCGCTGCCACGATCGAGGCTGCGACCGCGACGCCAGACGCTCGCGCATCGAACGACGTCGACGCCGCGCTCGCCGCCGTCGAAGCCCACGGCGCGCGCGCGACATTCGATCGCTCGTTCCCAACCGCCCGTATGGCTGCACGGCTGGTCCGGTGGCTGGCTAGCCGTCCCGTCGCTTCACACAGCGTCCTTGACGCGCTCAGCGTGTACTCGACCGATGGTGGCTGGGCCGAGCGTGCTCTCGGCGACCTCTGGGACGGTGACACGGATCGGGGCCTGGCTGATGCCTATCAGGTGCTCGCCCATTCCGTGCAGGCGACCCGACGCGTGCAGGATGCGGCCGCCACAGCTTGGCTCACAGGCAATCCTCCGGTGGCTGGTGATGTCACCCCGGTCGAGGGGCTGCTCTCGCAGCTCATCGTCCCGCTGTCGGCGAGTGGAAGGGTTCTGCTCATCGTCCTCGATGGAATGAGCGTCCCCACCGCTCTTGAGTTGGTGCCAGAACTCGGGGCGCTCGGATGGACGGAACTCGTCCGTGACACGCCGGCGCGCCACCGCGGTGTCGCACTCGCGGCACTTCCCACCGTGACCGAGTACTCCAGGACGTCCCTGTTCGCGGGCGAACTGCTTGCAGGGAACCAGCAGGTGGAGAAGGCCCGGTTCGCCGGCGCCGCGAACGGGGTCGTTTACCACAAGGACGATCTCCGCTCTCAGGCGGGCCACGCCTTGCCGGCGGTCGTGACCTCGGCGATCGCTGACCCGGCCCGCAGGATCGTGGCTGCCGTCCTGAACACTATCGATGACGCTCTCGCGAGTGCCGACGTCGACGCGGTTCGCTGGTCGCTGCGGACGATCGCCCACATCGAGGCGCTGCTGGCTGCCGCCCATGAGGCCGGGCGGACGGTAATCCTGACGTCCGACCACGGTCACGTGGTCGAGAGAGGCAGCGAGCTGCGAAACGTTCCACAGTCTCCGGCTCGTTGGCGTGACCCTTCGACCGGCCCTGTGCGGGCAGACGAGGTGTTCGTTTCCGGTCCCCGGGTGCTCGCACCGGGGGGCACCGCGGTCCTAGCAGTCTCCGACGGGATTCGATATGCCGCGAAGAAGGCTGGCTACCACGGAGGCGCGTCGCTTGCCGAACTCGCAATCCCGATCATCGTGCTCAAGCCGCGTGGCGCCAGCACTCCGGCTGGCTGGGTGGATGCACCGCCGCAGGAGCCGACCTGGTGGAATGAGCCGAGCCGCACGTCGACCGAGGCGCCGAACGTCGTCGAGCGCCCGACGAAGGCGCGGACGCCAAGGGCTGCCGATCCCGCTGCTCCGCCGCTGTTCGAGGCGGAGTCCCATGTCGTACCAGTAAAGCCCGCCAACGTGAACGACGGGATCGCTGAGAGGCTTCTTGCCAGCGCGACGTACATCGCGCGTCGAGGGATCGTCGGGCGCCACCCCGTCGATGATGCCGTCACCACAGCGGTTGTCTCGGCACTCGTTGCGGGTGGTGGACGCGCGCACCGCGACACCCTGGCCGCCGCGGCCGGGATTCCGGCGAGCGAGCTGGCGGGCCTCTTCGCCGCGCTACGCCGCGTGCTCAATGTTGACGGTTACCCTGTGGTCGATGTCGACGCGGACCAGGTCACCGTCCTCCTCGACGTCATGTTGCTTCGCGAACAGTTCGAGCTGGGACCAGGGTAAATGGCATCCGTCAGTCCGCGCCGCCGTCGCGAGATCATCGACGCGCTGCGCCGGGGAACCGTTCCGCAGCGCGGCCTCGACGTCATGGCTGTCGGCCTTGACCGGTTCCGGCCTGCTCTCCTCGAGGAACTCGACGTCACTGCCGACGGAGGCGCGGTGTTCAAGGCGGTGCGCGGCGAGTACGGCGCCGGCAAGACCTTCTTCGCTCGCTGGCTCACTGAGACAGCGAAGCAGCGCGGGTTCGCAACCGCCGAGGTGCAAATCTCTGAGACCGAGACGCCGCTCCATAGGCTCGAGACGATCTATCGCCGCTTAACCGAGAACCTTTCCACCGAGGCAACAGCACCGAGTGCCTTTCGCGACGTGATTGATGGCTGGCTTCGCGTGCTCGAGCAGGACGCGATCGCGTCGGGCGCCGACGCTGGCCACCGAGCCGAGGTCACGCGACGAGCCGAAGTACTGCTCGAACAGCGTCTCGCTTCGGTGTCACGCACCGCCCCAGCATTCGCCACCGCATTGCGGGGTTATCACAATGCGACAAGTCGTGGAGATGTGGGCACGGCTGATGGCCTCGTCGCCTGGCTCGGTGGGCAGCCCCACGTCGCCGCGGGCGTCCGTCGGGGAGTAGGCATCCGAGGCGACCTCGATCACTTCGGCGCCTTCGGCTTCCTGCAGGGGCTCCTCGCGGTCCTCCGCGATTCCGACTATCGAGGGCTGGTACTTGTGCTCGACGAGGTCGAGACTCTTCAGAGGGTTCGTAGCGACGTCCGAGAGAAGTCGCTGAACGCCCTTCGTCAGCTGCTCGATGAGGTTGATGCGGGTCGTTTCCCGGGGCTGTACGTCCTCATCACTGGAACGCCCGCCTTCTTTGAAGGTACGCAGGGCGTGCAACGGCTGCCTCCGCTCGCCGCGCGAATCAGCGTCGACTTCAGCGGGGACCCGAGGTGGGACAACCCACGAGCTCCGCAGGTGCGCCTGCTCGGTTTCCAGCGCGCCAGCCTGCAGGAGCTCGGGGAGCGGATCCGTACCATCTACGCCTCTGGCAGTGCGGGCGGAGATCGGATCGCCGCGCTCGTCAGCGACGACTACCTTGGTGCGCTCGCGGACACTGTCGCGGGTCGACTCGGCGGACGAGTTGGGATCGCCCCCCGCCTCTACCTACGGAAGCTCATCGACATCCTCGACAAGATTGAGCAGTTTCCCGACTTCACTCCGGAGGATGCCTCAAAGGTCACGGTCGGCGACGCCGAGCTAAACGACGACGAGCGTGCGGCGGTCGGTGGCGTCGATGGGATTCCGCTCGATGTCTGATGCGGCGTCGTTGAGCCCGGCGCTTGAATACCACGTCGCCAACACACTCCGCTGGAGCGATCTCCGACCGCTCCAGCGGAGTGCGATCGAACCGATTCTTTCCGGAGCTGATTGCCTACTCATCGCTCCCACAGCCGGCGGCAAGACGGAGGCCGCGATCTTCCCGGTCCTCACGCGGATGGCGGACGAGACCTGGGCCGGCCTCAGTGTCATCTACGTCGCGCCCCTCAAGGCCCTCCTCAACAACCTTCTGCCGCGGCTCGAGCAGTACACCGCGTGGATCGGTCGGCGAGTCGCCCTGTGGCACGGCGATGTCGGCGACGGGGCGCGACGCTTGATTCTCAGTGAACCGCCTGACATCCTCCTGACCACACCCGAGTCACTCGAGGCAATACTCGTGTCAAGGAGAGTCGACCATCGGCTGCTGTTCGGTGACTTGCGGGTCGTCATCGCCGATGAGATTCATGCATTCGCCGCCGCCGACCGCGGGTGGCACCTCGTCGCCGTTCTTGAGCGGCTGCAACGGATCGCTGGCGCCCGGATTCAACGCCTCGGTCTTTCGGCGACACTCGGCAACCCTGCTGAGGTGCTCGAGTGGTACCAGGGATCGAACTCCGCGATCGGACCGGGGCGTGTCATGGCGGCCGGAGAGCCTCCTGCTGCGCCAGAGATCACCCTCGACTACGTCGGATCACTGGCGAACGCGGCAGTGGTCATCTCGTCCCTGCACCACGGTGAGAAGCGACTCGTCTTCTGCGAATCGCGCGCCGTCGCCGAGCAGCTCGCCTTCGACCTCCGTGAACGCGGGGTCACGACGTTCGTCTCGCACTCATCCCTATCTTTGGACGAGCGGCGACAGAGCGAACGCGCGTTCACCGAAGCGCGCAACTGTGTCATTGTGGCGACGTCGACGCTTGAACTTGGGATCGACATCGGCGACCTCGACCGCATGATCCAGGTTGATTCACCGCGGTCTGTCGGGTCGTTCCTACAGCGACTCGGGAGGACTGGCCGGCGCACAGGCTCCGTTCGGAACGCACTGTTCCTCGCGACCGAGCATGAGACGTTTCTCCGAGCCGCGGGGCTGTTGCACTTGTGGGGCACGGGCTATGTCGAGCCGATCACGCCGCCGCCGTCGCCTCGGCACATCGCTGCGCAGCAGTTCCTAGCCCTCGCGTTGCAGGAGGGCAGGTTCATGCGCGCAAGCTGGGGGCAGTGGTGGGCCGAGAGTCCGGTGATGGCTGACGGAGAAGCCGTCATCGAGTACCTCGTCTCGGCCGAGTATCTCGCTGAAGACGGCGGCTGGCTGTTCATCGGCCCCGCCGCGGAGCGAGCCTTCGGCGGTCGCAACTTCATGGAGCTCCTCAGCACCTTCATTGCGGGGTTGGAACTCAAGGTGTTTCACGGAAGGAAGGAAATCGGTTCCGTCGAGCCGATCACGCTGAACGGTGGTGTGCTTCGGGGCGAAACATCGCTCCTCCTCGCCGGCCGCTCATGGCGAGTTCGTAACGTCGACTGGGAGCGCCACGTGGTCGAGGTCAATGAGGACACCGCCCGCGGACGCACACGCTGGTCGTCTGCGTCGCTGCCTGAATCCTTCGAGATGGTTCGTGCTCGTCGAGTCGTACTCCTCGGTGAAGACCCTCCGGTCAATCTGTCCCGACGGGCGACCGAGCTGCTACCACAGCTCCGCGAGGAATGGGGAAGCCGGGTCGATCCGGACGGGATTGTCCTGGAGCGAACCAGGAGCGGTGTCACTCTTTGGAGCATGGCGGGGCTCCGCGCACACGAAACCCTTGCCAGCGTGCTCCCCATCGAGTTCCAGGCGCGTGCCAACAACGAGGCGATGCACTTCTCCAACCTGTTCCCGGTGGATGGACTCGCCGGACGTGACCTGTCGGTAGCAGTGCCCTTCATTGCGAACGACGCTGTCACTGGACTCAAGTTTTCCGCAGCGCTCCCGCTCGAGTTGGCGCGGGCCACGCTCGCCGAGCGATTTGTCGATCGAGACGGCGCAGTGACAGTCCGCGACAGTCGAATTGTGATCGCCACGTAGGCAAACCCTCTGGCGGGCTGGCCAGCGTCGAGACCTAGGACCACTCCCTCGTGAGTTCCACGACGCACCATGGCCCCTCCGTGCAGAAGGCACTGGATCGGGCCGCTGGTCGTCATAGGGGACGGGTCTTCTCGCAATGCATCCCGACGTGAACCCGCCCACCGTCGAAGGTCCCAAATGGGGCTATCCGATGTTGAAGCGGACCATCTCAGGCGCGCGGGTGGTGACATGACGCGACCTTAAGCCTCAGGCGGCGGCCGCGGCAGAACCCGTTCTGACGGCACCCGGCGCCTCCCCGGGGAGGCGCCGATCGCAGCCTCAGCATCGCTGACGCGTCAGCCGACTCCCAAGAGCAGGGTCGGGGCGAGCCCTCTGCGGCAGAACCACCAGTACCTCATCGCTCATCATGGGCAGCCCGACCCGATCACAGGCTGCTGGGCCATCAAGCGGCATTCGCTATGCAGGGCCCGACGACAGGCCGGGCCCCCGACCCCCAAATCTTGACACACAAAACGACTCATGCTGACGAGCGGCTGTTGCTCGAACGGTGCCGCGACTCTCCAGTGATATCTCGCCGCCGAACGACACGGTGACAGTTTTCCTCTGCGTTCGGTGTCGTTAGTAGGCAGCAAAGCTGGCCCCCGCGCGAAGTGCGATCAGGCAATGCCAATTCCACCAGTGGCTACTGCGCGTATCCAGGACCGCCGCATCATGTAAATCATGTCTTCGTTGCTGGTGATCGCGTGGAGGTGCGCCAACGTGATGACTACTAGATGGACTCCGCGAGATGAAGCGCCATAGGCTAAGGAGTGAGCGCTGGTCGCGTCGGCGGCGTTTCCAGTGAGTCCTTTCTTGGACATGATAATTCCCAGGTCCACTTGGCGGTTAGCGCACGTGTTGATGAAGTAACCCACGGCAGCGCTCGTCAGTGGCTTATCCCAGTACTTGCACTCCACCAAGAAGAAATTTGGAAGCGGGGCGAGGGAGCCCATGTGGCAGGCGGCCAAGTCCACCTGCTCCGCGTGCATGGGGCTTACAAGGTTGCGCTCATTTGGGCAGTCGATGCAGGTGAATAGGTACTGGGCCACCTCCTCGAACGCTTTGCCTCGCGAATCGGTGTCTGGCTGTGCCTCGACCACCGCGATGCGACGAGATATCTCCGACTGAGTTATTGATGTCGACGTCATAGCGCGTGAATCGCTTCGTTCCGTGCACGACGAAGGACAGCATCTAACGGTGCATCAGCGAGTCGGTTGGCTAGTTCGTTCAACGGCATGGATACGACGAGTGGTGTTGCGGGTAGCCGCAGTTCCCCACCGTCGTAGAGCAGGAGCCCTAGGCTCGCGTGAGCGTTCAGGACTTGTTTAGACAGCTGAAGCGCAGCCCTATTGAGATTGTCTTTGTTTGTGCTTCCACGGCTGAATTGCTTCGCTTCAACAAGGACGATGCCCAATTCCGGATGAACTCCGGGGAGATAGATCGCGAAGTCAGCCCGCTCGCTTCCAGGTGTCAGGTGACCTGCGCGCAAGACTTCCACGCCGGTGGATCGCAGAACCTCGCCGACCTGGGATTGGAAAGTGAGGCCACTCACGGTTTCGGAAGAGATCGGGTGCGTTGATCCCGGACCTATAGAGATATCCTGTGAGGGCCTTCGGGAGATCCTCGATTCAACGCCGCGCAAGAATAGGTTGATCTTTGTGCCTAAGAGCGAACTATCTGCCTTGGCGGCGGCCATCGTCGTGTCGATTCGGGGCACTCCCACGAGAGGGGGCAGCGCTAGTTGTTGGTCGGCAAGTAGGAGGACCGGAAGCTGCCGCCCGAGTGCGATTCCTACCTCGACGAGCATGGCGTCTAGCCGCTGCTTGGGTGGGCGTTTCCTCAGCAGGACCGCGATGACTGCGTCGGCAGTCCAGTCGGAGGCGGCCAGTAGAGCACCAGCGCCCAACGCCGTTGGATCCTCGACCTCGTGACCGCCACGACTGAGAAGTTCACGCACTATCTGCTCGCCCGCGGACGAGTCCGACGTCATAAAGACTTGCATTGCGTCAGCCTAGAGGGACTGATGATGGTTGGTGTGATCGACGGGTCAGAGAGGTTGACACTCTGCCAAGAGAGCGAGCTCGCTCAAAGACGCGTGCCGCATGGACCTGCTCGACCGACCTCGGAGATGGGCCATGGTCGCGAGCCGGCGTGGACGGGTTCGCTTGCGCTGGCTGCGGCGAGCGTGCGTCCGCTGGAGGGGAAGATTGGGCAGTCATGTATGGCCGCCTTGGTCGGAGACGCCGCAGCTCTTGATGACCCGCGAGCTGGCATGCTGTCGTGCAGAGTGAGGGACCGCACTCTGACTCAGGAGAGATTCGGAGCGTCGCCCACCCAGTGGGAAGCACGGTGACAGGATCGGGCCAAGCAGATGTCACGCCGGAGCTTTCCGAGTTCGCGCCGCTGCTCGCAGTGGGAGCCCTCGATCTGGGCGGCTTGAAAGTTCTGGCAGCGGCCGGGCATGACCCGTACGTTCGAACGCTGGCAGACCCATCCTGAGATCGACTGCCAACTCGACGCTTCGACCCCAAGACATCGTCTGAATCGGGTCAACCTGCGTCAGCCCCGGATCCGTCATTCTGTCGCGAACGAGCGCCTCTCGTGGCCCGGCGCCGGGTCACCTCAGAGGGTTCGGCCGGGAGGTCGACTCGGAAGACCTGCATGGCGAGGCCGAGCCACGCCTTGGCGTCCGCCCCGCCAAGATCATCGGTCCACATGAGGGTTCCGTGCTGGTCGCCGTTCTCGCTCGCAGTGCGAATTCCGTTTTCGGCATACCACTGGACCTTCTTTGCCCAGGCGGCGGCGTAGTCCGGCACGTCCAGCATCCCGGCATGCTCCCAGTACACAGTTCGGCCGTCACTGAGGTGCACAGTGAAATCGGGCAGGACTTCACGCCCGTCAGGGCCACGGAGAGGTTTCTCGTACTCCCACAGCCCGGGCACGAGTCGCTCGAGAATCTCGGCGATGATGATCTCGTTCTTGGAAGCCATCGGCACCCCGGTTGTGGACACATGCATGAGCTTGCGATCGAACCGGCGCAACTGCGCATGCTGTTCCAGTGTGATCGGATCCGGCACGGTGAAGAGGTCGGTCAGCCGACGCGCCGTTTCCGAGCGCCACGGGTTCGCGAGCTCGCGCAGCCCGGAGAGCGTCCCGTCGTGGAGGATGACGACGCGGTCCTTCTGGCGAGTGAGTGCGGTGTACATAAGCTCGCGGGAAACGTTGGTCCGGGAGGGAATGATCAGGAACGTGATCCCGAATTCCGACCCCTGCGATTTGTGGACTGTCACTGCCCAAGCCAGTTCCAGCGAAACGTTGCTGTCCCCTGACGTCGGCCAATAGCCGTAGGTCACCGCTGGCTGCGATGAGAACTCCACGTTCAGCCGAAGGGCCTTCTTGGCTGCGTACTTGGGGGACTGCAAACGGCCGATCGCCACCCCGATCTCGCCATTCGCCACATAGTCGAGGGCGCCGGCGTCCCTCGGCCACGCCTTCATACGCCTGTTCTCGGTCTGCATGACCTTGTCACCCCGAACGATCATCTCCGGTCCGATCGGGTAAGGGGTGTTCCACCTAAGGTTCTTGGCGGCCATCGCGGTGTCGTCGACCCGGTAGGTGCGCTTGAGGTGACGGTTGAGCTCGACCGTCCCGAACGCACGCGACCGTGTGGGTGACAGGATCTGCCAGTCCTCGGCACACTTGCCGGCGCCCAACTCCCAGTTGAGGTACTGCCCACTGAGCACGGCCCCGTAGGTCAGCGCGAACGCCCAGGATTCATCCGGATGGCCATCTAGTTCGAGTTCGTCGCTCATGACATCGCTCAGCGCCTCGACGGCTGAGCGATCGCCCCAAGGCTCGTACCTGACGGTGTGGAGATCAGGTGTTGTGGCCAACTCTGCCCAAATGCTCTCGTCACCCGCGCCTCGGGTCGCGTGACCGAACCAGGCGGCCAGCTCGAGATCCTTGCGCGGCCCGTGTGTGCCGTCGGGTCGTTGACGTCGCGGAACCTGCAGCTCGATGTAGTTGTCGCCAACGCGGACCGTCGTCTCCAATTGCTCTGGCTGAAGCCGGTTCACCAGATCGACGAACGGGCGGCCCGGGCCGATGGGCGGCAGCTGCCGTGGGTCGCCTACCAGGACCATCCGCTGCACGGACGCGAAGGAGTCGAGCGTGGCCGCCAGCATCTCCTCGGTCAGCATTGAGGCTTCGTCGATCACGACCAGGCCGAAGGACGCCCGCTGGTGGGGGCCGACCACACGGTAGCGACCGGAATCGACTTGGTAGCGGCCGCTGGGGGCCAGGTAGCTGGCCAAGGTCTTCGCTGAAAGTTCCACCTTGGTTTCGAGCTGCACCCTCGCCTTACCGGTTGGGGCCAAGAGGAGCACCCCGCCGTCGCTGACACGGTCCAAGCCGACGAGGGACTTCAGCAGCGTGGTCTTGCCGGTGCCGGCCGCTCCGATGAGCACCGAGAGCGGAGAGTCGTGCAAGACGGACAGACCAGCCGCTTTCTCTGTCCTGGCAGTCTCCTCCAGATCGTCCAGTTGACCGGCGGCCGCGACCTGTATGTCTCCCGCTAAGGCGGCGTCCAACAGGCGTCGTGGATTCGTGAGTTCGCCCAAACGGGGGCGAGCTAGCTGCGATGTTACGAAGTCCCGAATCACTGTGGACGTGTCCTCGAAGCGACAGAGCTTTAGGGCGGGAGCCCCATCGGCAAGCAGCTTTGCCACGAGCGGCCAGGGGTCTTCGCGCTGACTCAGCGTCTCGTGGTCAAGATCGGCGCCGAGGAGTTTGACGGTAGTAAGCGCGGGTGGTCGGGTGAGCGGCAACTGGTTGGCGCGGTCGATGGCTTCAGCCTCGGGCAGGAGGGTGTCGCCCTCTGTTCCGGCCGCCTCGAGCACCTCAGTGACGAGCGCTTCGATGCGCCGTTCGTCCAGGTTTCCATCCATTGCGGCGGACGCCGGGAACGGAGCCACCCAGTCCACATGCTCGGCCGGGAAGCAGGCACGGTCCACAGACGCAAATGGGACATGCTCGAGTTGACCGTAGGTGCACAGCGATGCGAGGTAGGGATTGCCCACGAGGTCTTCGTGAGGCAGCTCGACCTCGGTCTTGCCAGTCATGATCGTGCTGACTTGCGCTGGCGAGATATCCATAGCGGACAGCACCTTTAGGCACTGTTGGGCGGTCTCCTCCAGCCTGCTCCAAATCCTGGCGTTCGCCTTCGTGATGAGGGGTCTGAGGTCAGCCGGCAGCGTGCCAGGGTCTGCCAAAGCGGTCTCGAGCAGGGACCACGGGTCGGTGGGCGCGGTCGCCATAATCAACCTGGCCGCGAGGTGGCTCCGCTCGACCCCCAAGGAGGTCAGCACGGACCCGAGCCCTGGGGCAGGCCCACGCAACTGCCAGAGCCGCTCGGTCTGTTCGGCGACCCAAACCCGAGCGGACGCCGGAAGCTCGATCCCCAGATCCGCCATCCCCGTCATCGCGCTTGAGACACTCCCGAGCGCCTCAAGAGCGGCGTCATCGCTGAGGTGCTCGGTGACGTAACTGAATTCGTTGAAACGGCCCTCCGGCGCCCACGCCAGAGCCGGCCCGACGTCCACGCCATCGTCCAGAAGGGAGATAAGGGCCTGGTACGGGAGCAGCACCCCATCCTCCATCGACGGCCGCAGGCTGTGCTCGACCGCGGTCTCCCACATGGACGAGGGGAAGGCCTGCTTGCCATCGCTATCCCACCACGTGGGTAGCGTGACCCTTGTCACCCGAGCGACACCCACGATCAGGCGGTCCGTACGTTGCTCTTGCAGGGGAGAGTGCTTGAGATACGTGAACACCAACGAGTGGCCGGGCGCAACCGGGGCGAAGAACTCGGAGATCACGGCCTTCTGATTGCGCCCATCCATGATCCAACTCGCGTCCTTCCAGCCGATCGCCTGGATGGCCGCCTCCTCCGCGGTCGGGTCGAAGTCCGGCACGCGCGAAACGCCGATCTCCTCGTTGAAGGAGGTCCGGTTCAGCCACCGGAAGGGCACGGCCTCGAAGGCGTACGGCGGCATGATGACCGGGCTGGGACGGAGCCCTTGAAGCGCTTTCGTCCAGGCGTAGGGGTGCGACTTGGTGACCGAGTAGCCCACGGGCGACATGAAGGTGCCGCGCTCGCTCAAACAGGGCAAGCGCGAGGAATCAAGTTGATCGACAGGGACGCCGGCATTCAACTCCTCGTATTGATCGTCACGCTTCGGGCCGATATTGGCCAACAACGTGCACGACGAGTTGGCCAGCGGGTCAACGCACACGGCACCGTCCCACGGCCGGTCCCGCCACGGCACCCTCATGGACAGATGCTGAACTCCGTGACCACCTGCGACTGAAGCACTCATGTGCGGGTCCTGGAGTGAGGGATTGATCTCGGATAGGTGCCCCAAAGGATAGGATTCTTTGGGTCGTCTAGAAAGAAGGAAGATCCGATGGCGCCACGTAGTTTCAGTGAAGAGTTCAAAGCGGAAGCGGTTCG
>Ga0209429_10000403_pt1 | contig 29619 bp, 17 predicted proteins | sample BarGraNGADG00212_3_FD_184493 | JGI IMG/M metagenome (GOLD analysis project Ga0209429, IMG submission 184493) | Arctic peat soil microbial communities from Barrow, Alaska - Barrow Graham LP Ref core NGADG0004-212 (SPAdes) (version 2) | ecosystem: Environmental > Terrestrial > Soil > Wetlands >...
CCCGAATTGGCTGCCGTCACCTAAGAGTGCCTCAAACCGGGGGGTATCTTCCGGTGTGGAAATAATCAGAATGTCCTTGATTCCTGCCAGCATGAGTGTTGACAGGGGATAATAAATCATCGGTTTGTCATAAACCGGCAGTAACTGCTTGCTTGTGACCATAGTTAACGGATATAGTCTGGTGCCGGCACCTCCGGCAAGAATAATGCCTTTCATGAAAAGCCCTCCCGCTGCAATACAATAAAATCCTGTTTGAAATACTATACTTTATAGGAAAGTCATACCCGCATATTATAGCAGAAATTCCGCCGTTTGTTACTTTACAGCCGCATGGCGCCGCTATTGATTCAATGCTTAATATTTGTATTTTCGATTATACTATTAACTATAAACTGCCGAATAGATATAGTAACCGGAATCGGCGTACTCTTCCTCAAAATCAACAGATGCGTTGTCAGCAAGCGGGTTTCTGCTGAAAACATATTTGACTTTGATTTTATCCATGTCCTTATAGGAAAGACTCAAGGTAATCATATCCGCTGAATCCAGTGTAACCGTAGTCGGATCTGCCGTTAATTTAATGATCATGTGGGCATAGCGATTATAAGAATTGTTGAACTTGCCCTGAGGATCCAGTATTTCCCAGAGCGCGTAATTCGGAATGTTGTTCACCGAGTTGATTGTCGGTGCGCCGCAGGCAACCAGGTAGCCTGAATCTACAATATTATCGAGGGTAATCCATTTGGCTCCCGGGTCATTTTTGACCAGGGTCGCGATTTCCCCGGCTATCGGTTTGGAATAAATAACGTCGAGTCCCTTAACGATCGGGTTGACCAGGAGTCCGGAAATAATGGTTACACATATAATTCCGATCAGAAGAGCATTCTGCAGCTTCGGGCGGATATCCGTCAGTAGAAGGAAGCATATGACGGCGAATACATTAGCAATTATGAACAGTTCCTTGAGCGACAAATACGAGGGATAGGCAGAGTAACAGAAATACACGGCTGCTTCCATCGACACCACTGCGGCTATCCAGGCATAGACAGGCTTCATTTTTTTGATGCCATCAAAACGGGACAGTGCAACTACCAGAAGATAAATCTGCATGAATCCCACAATATCGATCAGACGGCTCGGCATAGAGTAGGTCAGAAGCAGAACTTTGGCCAGTAAAGGAGGCAGTTCGACGACACAGTACACTGTCAGAAGCAGCGACACACCAAGCAGAATCATACTCAGCAGGTCTTTGCCCTTTTTCTTAATCAGCATGTATATTACCAGAATCGTCGGAATCGGGTAAAAGCTCAGGAATCCGGCCGGTTCACAGGGGTTGCCGATATCCTTGACTGGGTAAAAAAGGCTCTGCAGATAATAGAACAGCTTATTAATCGAAAATCCGCCGTATGACACACGGTTGCCGGGATATACGGTGCTCAGTATGGAGTTCATATAAGCAAGTGTATCCATAAAATACGAAATAACAATCGATCCCAGGAAAGCCAAAGTCAGCACCAGAAGTGTCCAATCCAGCTTGTCGAATCTTTTTATTATTTTGCGGTCTGTGTACAGCATCCAGACAAGTATTCCAAGATACAGGTATCCTGCGGGAACCTGCCACGCAGGATAGAGCGCTGTAATAAAGTACGCCCCGAAAATCGCTATCCCGATCCCGCTTATCGCCCGGGTCCATTTATTTTTGGCATGGATAAAGTAATAGACCAGGACCAGGGCCGCCTGTCCGGTCATAATCCATGATACAAACGACCACCAGAGGAAATAGCTCGAAAAAGCGATGAGCGCCCCGCCCAGAAGGGCTATCAGTCGTCTTTGCTTTGACATAATCAGGCATAGCTCAAACGATACCAGAAAGGTTATCACCAGAAAAGCAGACCAGCTCAGGGAGAGCCCATAGGCTGCGCCGAATAGAAAATACCCCCAGTCAAGAGGCCGTGCCAGTGCGGAATAGCTAAGATACAGACCGCTCGTTGACAGGTTCGTCGTCTTCTCTGCCCGCAGTACGGTGTTGTATTCCCCGTAATTGGTGTACTGCGCCGACAGCTTCATCGGCGTACCGACAAGCCACTCATCACTTCGAATCGCCCGGGTCGCACCGAAAATCGGTTCGACATATTCCGACCCCTGATTGGGCTGTATAATGCCGTTGTACATGGTTATAGAAGAGAAACTGTACTGGTTTATTACCATGAAAAATATCAGTGCCAGTGCAAGCCATAATCGGCGCCGGAATATCCAGTCGTACATTTTTGTAATATCAAAAATGACGTGAATCATCAGGAATACGAAGAATATCGACAGCAGCAGCAGCCGGTTGGCGAGAAGTCCGTATGCACTGTACGTAGGATCAACGGTCGTCGTCGTAAAGACGATGTCCCCCGGCTGACTCTTCCCGTTAATTGTGAGTTCGCCGCCTTTATACTCGTCGGTACCCGATGACCAGATAGTTAACGAATTGCCTGCCGGTGCATCGGAGGAAGTGATTGTAATCAGGTACTGCGCATCATCATCGACGAGCTCGGCACTGTTGAATGCGAAATTGTAAAAGCTGTTGTCCTTAAAATCCCCGGCGCTTATTGTCTGGTCAAAAACGCGTATATTGTTGGAAGTGTCATCTATGACAATATGATAATGACTGGTTATTGAGCGGCCGTAGTTCGCAAAAAGTATCGACACACCGTCAATGTCCTTGTCGGCCTGAAGAGTCTGCGTGAGCGTGACATCTTTGGTAAGTTCGCCGACAGGGGCATCATTGGTAATCCCCATACTCTCAGCCGTGTATCTTGGATTAATAGTCGTATCATATGCAATAAATCCTACGACAATCCATGCTGCCAGCAGAAAAACCAGGACTGCGATTCTCCATGGTGTTTTCCAGAAAGGAATCAGTGCTTCCCGGACACCCAGGACAATCTTCCCAATCCATTTTTTCATGTAATACTCCTCTTTTACTCAGAACAGGACAACCAAAGCTAGACAAGAGCCTGCAGCAGAACCCACTGGAAAATAGCGGCGACCGTAAGAATCTGCAGCACCCATGCCGAAAATATCATGAGTTGCGTCATGCTTCTCTTTAGGACGATTCTATCGTTTCTAAAAAATAAAAGGGCAAGCGGAAGGACCGGAAGGAAATACCGCCCCTGAACACCCAGTACAGAATTTTCTGTCATCGGTGTAAAAGATAAAAGCATCGCTGCACACACAAGAGCAAATACCGATCCCAGAATCCCTAAGATCAAAATCTTATGTCTATGCGTCAGGAATACTTTCTCCTGGTCAATTTTGATCGTAGACAGAAGTAAGAGTCCGAAGAATCCATACATGTAAATGCTCGGTACATCAAGAACAAGCCATCCCAGAAATTTGCCCAGCAAACTTTCCAGATAATACGAGCTGTTGTTGAGAAGTGTAAGCCGGATGATCATGAATAGTTTTCCCGGATGGGATAAAAGGAATGACGCTGTGTATCCGGGCACTGTTCCGTATGAAAGGACGTTTGCATCGATTTTCACATAATTGGTCATGATATTCAGCAAATTGAAAAACAGAAAGGATAGTGCGGCGGTTCCCAGTATGGCTGCAATGCACTTTGCTTTCCTGTGTTTTACCGAGTACATCTTAAGAGGCTTGAACCGCTCATTGGGTATCAGGAACACCAGAAGGCACAGGCACACGTATACAGCTTTGGCCGGCGCCAGTAAAGCCCCGAGAATGCAGAGGATGAAAATATCCGTCCGCCGCAGTTCCGTGTCGTCGAAAGCCGCATGCAGGCAGTAGCTTATGAAAAGAAACGCCAGGCCGTAAACAACCGCATCATATGAGTAAGACGACACCTGCTGCATCGTCATCGGCAGCATGCCCGCAATAAACAGAATCATCTTGCCGAATGGAATTTTGCGGATGGCAAAGAATCCGGCGAAGGCGAAGAACAGAAGGTTGCAGATACGGCCTGCGTAGAATACCGCACCGGAGCTTAAGTTAAGGAGACGCGCGATTGTAATGCCTAAAGCCGCCGGGAAATACACATACGGGGTTGTTTTAATAAGCTGTGCCTTGGAGGACACAAGCACGGTGTCTTCGACTTTGTCCAGGATATGACGGTTAATGTATTTATATTCCTTAAGAGCCGGACTGATCGTAAATTGCTTCAGGAACTCCGCGTCAGACGGACGGTTGAGGATGTAATCCCCTTTGGGGGCCCCTTCCTCCGGAGCCGGATCACCTTTCATCAGCACCAGGTTGGAGTAGCGGTAAGCCGTGTCGTAATGGGCCGGTTCATCCGGTATGCTTAAGGGTGTCATCAGAAATATATAGAGGGTTCCGATGCTCAGTACGCATACGACAAACATATGCTGCGGCTTGAGCTTATTCAAAAGGAGAAGATACGTCAGGATCAGGAAAGCTGCAAGAATGAAAGCAACAACGCCCCAATACAGGGGGACAAGAAACAGGTTGTTGGAATCATAGACCTTAAAATGCAGGTCGCCGTCACTTTTCTGGCCGTTTATCGATAGGCTTCCGTTGCTATATGTATCTGCGCTGGACGAATTTACGACTAACACATCACTTTTTGCAAGCTGCCCGGCGGTCGTTATGATGATTTTGTACTGGTTGCCTTTTGCCGCATATATAGGCGTCTCCAGGAAAAACGACTCCACGGAATCAGCCCCGAGGTCGCTGACCTTCATGTCACGCCGATAGACTTCGCTGCCGGTATTCATGTCAACAAGGGAAACCTGCATCGTGCCCTGCACGGCGGCATCTTCGGCCGAAAAATCAAGCTGAAAACCCAAGACGTCCCCTTTGGCTGTAAATGTCTGTGTAACTTCAGAACCGGACACCATGCTTATGTCCTGCTTATTGGTTGAAAAAAACGTATCCGTATCTGCATTGAGTACTTTTGAGGCAGGTATTACCGTAGAAAAACTTATGATATATGCATATATAACAAGAGCCGCAAATACCAGCAGTAAAATATTATTTCTCGTCCTGTTTTTCCGGAAATCGGCGATAAACGCGGCAAATTTGTCTTTCATCGAATAAGTGTCCCCCCATGATTAATAAGTCATTTTACTTTATGACTCTTCATGCAGTCTTCAATTTCAGAAATCAACTGATTTCTGATTATATCACTTCGATAGTTCGAATAGTAGTATGTATACCCGGCCTCGCCCATTTCCCGGAGCGTATCCTTCGGAAACCCGGCAAATTCACGTATCAGCTGTGCAAGTTTTGTACTGTCGCCGGCCGGGCTTGTCATCCCGCATCCGCTCTCCTCAATTATCTGCGCGCCCTCCCCGGACATCGACGCAAGGATCGGTTTGCCTGCCGCCATATAGGATTGAACCTTTGCGGGAATCATGATCGAAAACAGCGGGTCTTCGGCAAGGGACGCATAGAGCGCGTCCGCCAGTTCATGATACTGCATCATCATCTCAGAGGGTTTGTACCCTTCGAACACAAAATATTCCGCCACCCCGAGCTTTTCAATGTGCTGTACAAGGGCTGTCTTCGACATGCCGTCCCCTACCAGGATAAACCGGCAGCAGGGTTCGCTTTCTGTTTGCTTAAGGACGGATGCGGCATCTGCAAGTGAGAAAAGATCCTGCGCCGGCCCGATGTTCCCTGCAAATACAAAATTGAATTTCCCGTCAAACCGTTCATGCAGTTCCCTGCTGTATTCCTTTTTCTCATAAAAAGCCTCGCAGGCCTGCGCAATAAAGGTGATTTTGTCCGGCGGAATCGCAAGATCGGCGGTGAGCTTATCCTTCATGCCCCGTGAAGGCGTCAGAAGCCTGTCGACGCGCTTGTAATGCCACTTCGACACCCATGCAAAATGCTTCCGCAGGAGTTTTGACCGGATCCGGATAACGGAAAACAGACTGTCGGGCCAGTAATCAAGAATATACATCATAGAGGGGATTTTTTTGCATTTTGCTATGATTATTCCCGGAAGCGACATGAATACCGGGGTAAGGCTGTACATAAATACAAGGTCATAGTGCTTCCCCAGAAGAAAAGGAATATGAAACATCGACGCAAAAGGAAAAAAGTAATAGTTCATTATGATGGAAAGGCTGCCGAGCTTTTTGGTCTGCGGGATCTCCCCGACACGTATGACCCTGGCTTCTCCGAACTTTTCATGCCTTGGTCCGAAATAGCTGTATCCCTCGAAAAAAACACCTTTGGGATAATTGGGGATCCCGCAAAGGACATCCACCTCAAATCCGGCATCCGTCATATCTTTGCATATATCATTTATTCTAAATGACTCAGGCCAAAAATGCTGGCATACGATTAGAATCCTCATATGAATCTCACACATTCCCTATATTCAGAATGACAAAGCACTGACCTATTATAATATAGATCCATGCTTTGTCGCTAGCTTTGCGATCCCTCACTTGAAAAGCTGTTACCCTTGGATAAACGGCCTCGCTGTCGGGCCGGGTGCCGCCGAGCCCTTGGATACCAGTACAATCTGAATAGCCTCCAGGCGGTATGAGAACGCAGCTGTTCCTGATGACTCTCCATTTTTGGCCCAGTCCATCCAACCTGTGTTCTGCGCATGCACACGATAATATACATCATATTGTTCTGCCGCCGCACCTGTCAGGCGGATTTGAATTGCTTCCAGACGCTTGGACTGTCCGCTTGTTCCGCTTGATGCCCCGTCAGCCACCCAATCCATCCACCCGATATCCTGTACATGGGTTTTGTATTCGATGCCGCCATCCAGACCACTGAGCTTGATGCGGATCGCTTCCAGACGCCTGGATTGAGCGCTTGTCCCGGATACGTCCCCATTGCTTACATAATCCTGCCAGCCGACATCCTGCACATGGCTCTGGTAGCTTATCGTCATAGCATTTTCCGAAAGGGAACCCGGACCAACCGTAATTGTGCGGTACAACGACTGCGTGGATCCGTCATTACTTACCGCCGCCACGCGGATTACGTGTTTACCTGCTGAAAGAAGACCGGCAGTAATCGTATAGTTGAACCCACTGTGAAGCGCGTCCCTGTATTGGCCTGCCATGTTAACTATCGTGTTGACGTCACTGCGTTCCGATAACTGGCTGACTGATCCCAGAAGGGAAATGTCATCCGCATAAATATCGACACGTGCAATACCGGAGCTGCTTACCGCCCATCCGTCAATAACCATTTCGCCGGGTACCGCGGCATTTTCAGCGGGAGTATCCAGACATATCTGTGCGTTGATTCCGACCGTGATTGTTCTCGATATCGACTGTGTGGTGCCGTCGGCACTTACAGCTGCAGCACGAATCACATGCGTCCCGGCTGTCAGGCGGCTGCCTGCAATCATATAAGAAAAGCCGCTGTTGATTGCATCCTTATATTTTGCCGCATTGTCGGTAATGGCGTAGACATCGCTCCGCTCAGCAAAACTATTGGTGGTTCCCAGAAGCACATCGTCATCCGTGTATATGTCCACACGCAGAATACCCGCATGACTGATCGCCCATCCCCGAACCGTAATATCCCCGTATTTCGTCCCGTCACCCGATGGGGAATCCATACACATCTTCGACTCCGGACCAACAATAAAGGTAGATGTTGACCAGCTGGCAGAACCGTCACCATGGATGACGGCAAATTTCAGCGTATGCCATCCGGTGGTGTAGTAACCGGCATCGAGTTTATAAGTGAAGCAGTTGTTATTTGTCGGCGCGGATCCAATCCAGGTATTTGTATCTGAATAAATATCGACCCTTGAGGCCTCATAATTCATAGGGATGCTTCCGCTGATATTTATATCGCCGCCGGTATTATCAAGCGTATAAGAGCCTTTCGTATCGATCATATAATTCAGGTATCTTTGTGTTTTCGCACAAAACTCGCTCCAGCGGTTGGTATCACGAATCGTGATCGGACAATTTTTGCCATAGGCACTGAAATCATGGTGCTGGAAAAGGGCTCCGCCAACAAGATAAACACTGTGACGGTATAATATGTCGGCTGCCATACATTCGGCGTTTGCCATAGCCTGATCGAAGTTGCCGTTGCTGTTATCACAGATCTCAATGGATATTGTACTTGCATTCCCGACGCCGTTTGCCGTATCCCCTGCATGCCAGGATTTCTCGGACTCCGGTATGCACTGGTAGGCTGTTTCGCTGTCAACAACATAATGCCAGCTGACATCGTTGTTCTGTCCCTCACCTCTTAAATAGAGGGCGTGCATCCTTGCACCTGCGCCGGATGACCAGTTGGATGTTTCATGGATGGTAACTCCGGTAAAACTTCTGAGCTGCTGCATCTCGCGGCAGGCCGTATTGGCCGGGGCCAGCATTTCATTCACGGTAAATCCGGGGACAACCTCAAGGCTTCGTCCGGATGCACCGACCGTATTGTAGGCAGATATATTAGCCGCAGTAATCGATGTACACAAAAGGGCCGTCGTTATGAAAACAGCAAGAATACGGCTGCGTAACTTTGCGGTATTTTTTATTGAGCGTTGAATGTGCATACATCCCGCCTTTCGATACAGTCAGGAACATCTGTCAATAATATTTGTCCCTGCTAATATACCACAAATATTTTTCCGTTCTGTAAAGAAATGATGTCATTCGTACACATGATTCCTACCGGTATGTTACATCTTCGCTGACCTGGCCTTTTTCATGGCAATAATAGAGTCTGCAATGTCTTTGACTCCTTAATTATGATTTTTTTGCCGGCTATTTCTATACTCGCATATCCGTCCTTTGCGACAACGTTTGTTGCCCCGAGACTGTCCATCCAGCCCCTCACTTCGATTGTTACCCAGGATCCGGAATTGTATGCCGAACCTGCCGGCTGGTTGTTCCACAGCCATGTCGGGCAAGGCCACATGCAGATCTTCGGGGTGATGGCCTGATATACAGCTTGCGTAACGCCATATGATCCGTGATGGGCCATCTGGACAATATCCGAATCAAGCTGGCTTCCGGCTGTCTGAAGAAGTTTATCCGAACATTCCGCACCTAAATCGCCGAGAAAAAGTGCTGATTTTTCCTTTGTAGTAACTTTGTAGACTACGGATTGATTGTTAATGAAATTGCCCGTAATTTCAGGGTTCGATGCCATTAACACCTCGACCTGAATCCCATCGAAAGTAAGTATATCCCCGGTGTTGACCGATGTGAAAATATCCTGGTGCTTCGAGATGAAATTATTAAAAGTCAGTACGTTGTCTGCCGCATAATCCTTATATTCAACTGCCTTTTCATAACTGACAAGGCTGCCGTAAATCTTTTTTACATGAACATCGGAATTTTGATTCATAATATTCATCATAGCAGTAACATGGTCTTCGTGCGGATGTGTTACAAGCCAGGCATCAACAGTCCCCCCAAGGGCACGAATGAGTGCCAGGAGATCCGGCGTCACATCCGTACTTCCTCCGTCAATCACAACGACCTTGCCCGATGCCGTCTTTATGACATATCCCATGGATTGTTCAGCGTCGTGGTTTGGAAGCTGATAGATTTTGCACTCCGACTGTACAAAAGGCTGCGTGGTCGGACCCGGTGCCGCTGTACCTTTAGGGACCAATTCGATCTCGATCGCTTCCAGACGGTAGCTATACGCCGCCGTTCCAGCCGATTCACCGTTTTTGGCCCAGTCAAGCCAGCCGAAATTCTGTGCGTGTACGCGGTAATAGACATCATACTGGTCCGCTGCGGCTCCCGTCAGGCGGATTTGGATCGCTTCCAGTCTTTTCGACTGTCCGCTCGTGCCGCTTAATGCCCCGTCGGCTGCCCAGCCCATCCATCCGATGTCCTGGACATGCGTCCTGTACTCGATACTGCCCGCCATGTTTTCCAGCTTGATATGAATCGCTTCCAGTCGCCTGGACTGTCCGGTTGTTCCTGATAAAGCACCGTTGCTGACATAACTTTGCCAGCCGACATCCTGAACATGCGTCTGGTAACTGACTGTCGGCGTTACTGCATAAAGGTCGACAAATGAACGGTTAACGGCACCCGGTGCTGCAAGGCCTTTGGATATAAGTACAATTTGAATGGCTTCCAGACGATATCCATATCCGGCCGTGCCTGCCGACGCCCCGTTTTTGGCCCAGTCGAGCCATCCGTAATTCTCGGCATGGACATGGTAATAGACATCGTACGTATCAGCTGCGGCTCCCGTCAGACGGATTTGGATAGCCTCCAGGCGTTTGGACTGTCCGCTCGTGCCGCTTGACGCCCCGTCCGACACCCATCCCATCCAACCGATATCCTGTACATGCGTCCGGTATTCGATGCTTCCGCTGACGTTTTCCAGCTTGATCTGCATAGCTTCCAGACGTTTGGATTGTCCGCTCGTTCCTGAGACCGCGCCGTTGCTCACCCATCCCTGCCAGCCGATATCCTGGACATGGCTCTGGTAGGTAACTGTCTCGGCGGCGGCATTGATTCGATCCGTTCCCAGAACGACTACTCCCAGTATTATAACCAGACTAAGTGCGGCAGAAATAATACGATGATACCATTTGTTTTTCATTTATTATTCTCCAAGTTATATATTAATCTACAGGCTATTCGGGAACCTCTCAGCCCTGTATAAACGGCCGGGCTGTAGAGCCCGGTGCAGGGCCGCCTTTTGGCACCAGTACCACCTTGATCGCTTCGAGGCGGTATGAGAATCCGGCTGTTCCTGCCGGCTCCCCGTTTTTGGCCCAATCGAGCCAGCCCGTGTTCTGGGCATGCACACAGTAATATACGTCATACCGGTCCGCGGCGGCACCAGTCAGACGGATTTGAATTGCTTCGAGACGCTTCGACTGTCCGCTGGTTCCGCTTAATGCGTCATCGGCAACCCAGGCCATCCAGCCAATATCCTGTACATGCGTCCGGTATTCGATGCCGCCCGCCATATTTTCCAGCTTCATATGAATTGCTTCCAGACGCTTCGACTGTGCGATTGTCCCTGATAAATCCCCATTACTTACATAGGACTGCCAGCCGATATCCTGCACATGGGTCTGGTAACTGACTGTATCAACAATTGCCTTTGGCGCATAGAGATCGACAAACGGTTTTGCCGTCGCGCCCGGTGCAGCACCGCCCTTGGGTACAAGCTTGACTTCGATAGCTTCGAGTCGATACCCGAATCCGGCTGTTCCGGAAGAATCGCCGTTTTTGGTCCAATCGAGCCATGCGTTGTTCTGTGCATACACACGATAATATACGTCGTACTTATCTGCAATGGCTCCCGTCAGGCGGATTTGAATCGCTTCAAGTCTCTTGGACTGACCGCTGGTTCCGCTTAAGGCCCCGTTGGCTACCCAACCCATCCAACCTATATCCTGCACATGCGTGCGGTATTCGATACCGCCGGTTTGGCCCACCAGCTGAATATGCATCGCTTCCAGACGCTTGGACTGATCGACCGTCCCGGAGATGGATCCGTCACTCGCCCATGCCTGCCAGCCTACATCCTGTACGTGGCTCTGATAGGAGACCTCACCGGCTGTGAAAGTATGGGATGTCCATTTTACCGATCCATCCCTATTGATTACAGCAATTTTTAATGTATGCTGTCCGTCCGCAAAAAAGCCTGCGGGCACTGTATACGAGAAACCGCTGTGCAGCCCGTCGTTGTAACGTCCGTTGCTGTTCATAGCCTGCTGCACATCGGAGCGTTCAAGTAAATTCGACGTAGAGCCAACCCAGATGTTGTCATCCACATAAAAATCCACCCTGTCCACGCCGGCATGGCTTAATGCCCAGCCGCTTATTGTTATTTCACCGCCGTTAATATTGGACTTCGAGGGAGAATCCACATTGGTAACAGCCGTCGGCGTACTCATGAGAATATTATCCGTCGCTGTGCTCATATCCAGCCATCCGCCGGATGAATTCGGTATTGAGGACAGCGTGCCCGACGATGTGTACTGCCACATATCCCATCGGGACCAGCACCACATGCTTTCCGGCATCCATGAATTCGAAATACCGGACATGGGAGCGGGCACATTATAATGCGCGATCCACAATTTATAACCGCTCCATTGATAAGACGTATCAAAATCACTTTTCATGAAGCCCGGATAGGTATAGATCATCACATCGGTGCCGCTTAAGGCCCTGAATTCATCTGCAAAAGCCTTTATCGATGCTGCCAGTTCCGCTTTGGTCAGACCGGCTGAATTGTCTTCAACATCGAGTACGGGCACGCAGCTGTATGCAAAACTCCTGATAAAATTGTAATAGGATTGTGCCTGGGCCCTGGCATCTGCCGGGTCTGCTTTCTTGGGAATATAGTAATAATAGAACCCATAATTCAAGTTGACCCGCTGCGCGGAATTCGCATAAGTAACAGCCTGTTTGTCTATGGCAAGAACATTGCCTGAATGGCCGAATGAACGGATATAGACAGCGTCAACCTGTGTTTTCAGCAAAGCAAAATTGATATTATCCGTACCGCTTGTAACCGAATCATTCCACTCGGAAATATCAACTACATTGAGATAAGCCGTACCGGCTGACGGCATAAAGCCCGCAGCATCAACAGACGTGTGAGAAAAAGCAAAATAGCCGCAAGCTGAAAAAACAGCAATCACCGATACAAGAAGAACCATAAACCCTTTTTTAGTACGCATTTCGATCCTCTTTTATATATTTATAGATTTATAGATTTTATGCCTGTACAAACGGTCGTGCCGTGGGACCCGGTGCAGCGCCGCCCTTGAATACCAGTACAACCTTGATCGCTTCCAAACGGTATGAGAATCCGGCCGTGCCTGCCGGCTCCCCGTTTTTAGCCCAATCCAGCCAGCCGTTATTCTGGGCATGGACGCAGTAATACACATCATACATATCCTTTGCGGCTCCTGTCAGACTGATCTGAATCGCTTCAAGCCTCTTTGACTGTCCGTAGGTTCCACTTAAGCCGTCATCGGCCGCCCAGTCCATCCATCCGATATCCTGTACATGCGTCCGGTACTCTATGCCGCCCGCTATGTTCTGCAGCTTGATCTGAATTGCTTCAAGCCTCTTGGACTGCGCACTTGTACCGGATACTGTTCCGTTACTGACATAGCCCTGCCAACCAATATCCTGCACATGTGTCTGGTAACTGACCAACGGCTGTGAGTAGAAATCCTTATATGGTTGGGTCGTGGAACCCGGTGCCGCACTGCCCTTTGCGACCAATCGGATATCGATCGATTCTAGACGATAAGAGTAACCTGCCGTACCGGCCGATTCACCGTTTTTAGCCCAGTCCATCCATCCTGTATCCTGTGCATGGACCCTGTAATATACATCGTATTGTGCTGCGGCGGCTCCTGTCAGACGGATTTGAATCGCTTCCAGTCTTTTCGACTGTCCGCTCGTTCCGCTCACATTGCCGTCAGCCACCCAATCCATCCAGCCAATATCCTGGACCTGTGTCTTGTATTCGATTCCGCCGGCCATACCATCAAGCATGATACGGATAGCTTCCAGTCGCCTGGACTGTCCGCTGGTACCGGAGTCTGCTCCGTTACTCACCCAGTCCTGCCATCCGCTGTTCTGAACATGACTCTGATAGATCACGGTTCCGGAAGAAACCGGCACGGCAGCCGCAGGCGAGTTCAGCAGAATACCTGGCGTAGCATGGCTCATATCCAGATGATTGCCGCTCGAAAGGGGGATCGATGACAACGTGTCGGTTGAAGTGTACTGCCACATATTCCAACTCGACCAGCACCATGAGCTTTGCGGCATCCATGACGAAATACCGGACATGGGAGCAAGCGCATCATATTGTGCGATCCACAGCATATATTGACTCCAGTTGAAGGAAGTATCGAAACTAGTCGACATAAAATACGGATTCGTATAAATCATCATATCAAATCCGCTCAGGGATTTGAATTCATCCGTAAAAGCCTGGACGGATGCTGCCAGCTGCGCCTTGGGCAGTCCGGCCGTATTGTCCTCAACATCCAGGACGGGCACGCAGCTGTATGAATAACTTTTCACAAAATTATAAAAAATCCTGGCTTGCGCCCTGGCATCCCCGGTATTGGCCGTAGGTATAAAATAGAAATAGAAACCGTATTTCAGGTTGGCATTCTGCGCTGAAGATGCAAAATTCGCAGCCTGTTTATCAACAGTAATTTTGGAACTGGTATGACTGAAAGAGCGGATATAGACAGCATCTACCTGTGTTTTCAATACTGAAAAATTAATATTATCTGCATCCGTACTATATAAATCATTCCACTCAGAAAGATCCGTCACTTTCAAATCGGCGGTACCGGCTGACGGCATAGAGCCGGCTGCTGCTGCAAGAACCACGGGATGAATGAAAGTCACATAACTGAATACGGAAAGAACAGCAATCAACGATACAACAAAAACCATAATTGTCTTTTTTGAGCGCATTTCACACCTCATTTTCATTGCGGTAATATCGAAAAAGATTATACGGAGTGCATTATACCACACAAATCTGAACAGACTAAATTTCGCGGATTATTTGTGATGCATTATAATATATATATTTATAATTTTCCTCTTATCAAAGTGAGTCTATGATCTATTTGCAGGCGCCATGTCCCTTGGATACGATCGACATAAGATTCTTTGGAACAAATAGTTTCCAACAGGGGTTAAATACAGGTGATTCATTTTCGATTCCGCGATAAAAATAACGGACGCTTTTCCCTGTCATTTTTTCGCAGACATCATAGAATGAATCCGTCAATTGAAAAGCAATCTGATAATGGGCCAGTATATAGCCGGCCTTCTGAAATAGAAACTGTTTTTCATATTTCTTCAAATAATATAGAAGCTTCTTCTCGTCAAGTGATGGAACAAGATCAAGACAGCGAATAAACTCCTCAAGGCCGGCTACCCGTTCAAAGTCATTAATGCTGTCTGCAACGGTACGTTCGAGATCTGTTATCCGAACTCCGTCACGACCTTGAACGACACCGGAATCGATGCGGGGCGCTATATACCGATAAGCCGCGTCATCATAAGTAAAAGCAGTAAATTTGGCTTTGGAAGCGACATATACCTCGCGAAACACTTGATTTCTGTACCCGTAATATTCGAAGGCAGAATGATGTGTGATATAAGAATCCGGTTTGATATGGGAAGCGATTTGAAAACGTGTCGCTGCCGGCTGTTTCGTTTCCATGCCGGTTGCCACATATAGATTTCGCTTCACTTGTTCTATATAGCCATTCTTCTTGTAATTTTGCAGCAATGAATAGGTTGTCCCGCTATTTCCGGTCAACTGTTCGACATCATTTTTTGTAAAGCATCCAAGCTGTACAAGCTGCTCATAATATTTCATATATTACCCTCATTATTGATTTTAATTTTGGCACATAACTAGCATTTTTCAATAGTAACAGGACCAATTTAAAATAAATTTTTATTCCCCGCTTGTAACTGGTAATATATCAATAGTTACCGGCAAAATTTAAAAACTTAAAAAGACCCAAAAAGACCCGTCGAATGATGCTTTCTGCAGAAGTTCGACATATGCATCATTTACAATCCTTCTGAAAATTCCGGAAAAAGGCAGGTTGCTTTTGCGCAGCCTGCCTTCCTGAACATCCGTCGGGCAGTAAAAAGCTGTCCGCATTTTCACAATATCTTACCCCTGCACAAACGGCCGTACCGTGGATCCCGGTGCCGCTCCGCCCTTGGGGACGAGTTGAATTTTGATCGCTTCCAGGCGGTACGAATAACCTGCGGTTCCCGCCGACTCTCCATTTTTGGCCCAATCCAGCCATCCGATGTTCTGTGCGTGCACGCAGTAATAGATGTCGTACGTTTCCGCAGCGGCTCCTGTCAGTTGGATCTGTATCGCTTCGAGTCTCTTTGATTCTCCGCTTGTTCCGCTTAATACATCGTTAGCTACCCAGTCCATCCAGCCTTTATCCTGTACATGCGTCCGGTATTCGATACCGCCTGCCATGTTTTCCAACTTGATCCGTATTGCTTCCAGTCTCTTTGACTGTCCGCTTGTTCCCGATACGGCACCGTTGCTGACATAATCCTGCCAGCCGATATCCTGCACATGGGTCTGATAACTGACTGTGTCGACAATGGGCTTTGGAGCGTAGAGATCTACAAATGGACGCGTTACGGCTCCCGGTGCAGCGCCGCTCTTCGCTACCAATTGGATTTTGATCGCTTCCAGTCGATACCCGTACCCTGCGGTTCCTGCCGGCTCGCCATTTTTGGCCCAATCCAACCAGCCGTTATTCTGGGCATGCACACAGTAATACACATCATACAAATCCGCCGCTGTTCCCGTCAGGCGGATTTGGATCGCTTCCAGGCGTTTCGACTGCCCGCTTGTACCGCTTAAGGCACCGTCCGTCACCCAATCCTGCCAGCCGATATCCTGCACATGTGTCTTGTATTCGATACCGCCGGCCACATTTTCCAGCATGATATTGATTGCTTCCAGGCGTTTCGATTGTCCGCTTGTGCCGGATACTTCTCCGTTGCTGACATAGTCCTGCCAGCCGATATCCTGGATATGCGTCTGGTAACTAACAACTGGCTGTATCGGCATTGGTGTCGGCGTAGGTGTTGGCGTTGGCGTTGGTGTAGGTGTCGGATAGGTTACAACCGGTCTGGGAACGATGTGTTCAAGAAGCAATGATGCATTTGCAAGACCAAATCCATAATAAACATCATATCCGGCCGTACCAAGATCCGTGCTTGTTTCGGTTAATATTTGCGCAAACTCCAGGGGGGATATATCCGGATCACAGCTTGCAGCAAGGGCTGCAATACCTGCAACGCACGGGGATGATAATGAGGTTCCGCTGTGATAGCCATAATTACTTGATGATGTGGTTACGTTGGTTGTTCTAATATCTTCTCCGGGGGCCATTACGTCCAACATATTATTATAATTTGAAAAAGATGACCGGATAGAATTTTCCCCTATTGACCCTACGCTGATAACACCGTCGCAGGAAGCCGGATAAGAATCTGTATCGTTACCGGCATTCCCTGCTGCCGCAACAATAATACAGCCTTTGTTGTATGCATACGTCACTGCATTTTGCACGGAACTGGTGTACATCCCGCCAAGACTTATGTTAATTACCTTACAGGAGATATCTGCTGCTGCATATAGTGCTGATGCAAGATCGGAGGATAAGATTTGTCCGGAATCATCCATGACACAATAGGGAATGATTGCAACATTAGGAGCGATTCCTGCTATCCCCTCATAATTATTCATCGTGGCAGCAATGACTCCTGTTACATTTGTTCCGTGACCCGAAACGTCTAATTCCACCGCACCGCCGCGTATCACATCAAGGCCATCATGAATATCGGCGTTCATCAGATCCGGTTGATCTCTATCAATTCCCGAATCAATAACAGCAACATAGGTACTGTCTATTCCGGTACTGTAATCCCAGGCCGTTGTGATGTTAAGGGCAGACAGATACCATTGGGAATAATAATACGTGTCGTTTGGTGTTGCAAACAGTTCGCTGCTGGTTGCGTCCTGTTCAAGAGACACAGGATCGGCAATATTTTCCCCGTCGCTCAGTTCAACGTCATTTTCGACATATTCGCAGTATCCATCTAATTTTGTCTTTATTGTATTGAGATCATCCTGTGATTGGATGGAGAATACCCGGTTGCTGCTTCTTCCTATTACTTTAAAGGAATAGTCCTTAATCAAGCTGTAAATCAGTTGATATGAACAATCCGTATTAAATTTCATAACAAAGTGATTGGGTCCGCTGTCCGGGGATTCCAGTGCCGCTTGTTCCTGTGAAACTGCTGCGTTCTGCGAAGCGTCAACGTCATTTGCTGTTGAAGTTTTGAGGGATTCCGAGTATGAACTGTCCAATGCAGCAAAAGGGTTCATCTCTGTGTCCTGCGTATTACCAGATGCAAAACCAGAAGCGGCCATTAATCTGACACCGCTTCCCGCAAACACTCCCATTACTATCAAAAAGCATAATACGACAGACAATACTCGATTCATTCTCAACTTAATTTTCATTACATATCCCCCAAACTTCATTTAACAATAACAACTTTAAAAGACAACTTGAAAAAGACACTATCGAAATACAATGTGCTTATGAACATTATATATGTTATATCGCAAAATACAGCATGTTATTTTTCAAAATTATCAATTAACACTGTATATGAACAGAAATCATTGGGTCAAATCATCCTACCGGTACAAGCAGGTTAATCTCAGCGGGATCAAGAGTTACTGATACATCTTGCGTCCACGCATTTATACCAAAATTCACATCCGTTGCACCAACCAGATGAAGCAGAACTTGTGAAGGAATAAATTGCAGATCGGGAAACTTACTCTGTACAGCTGCACGGTCGGCATATTCTACTGTTCCGTTATCCGAAATCCCCAAATCCTTCAAATACGCGACAGAAGTATTTGTCCCGTCAGTAAGGGTTACTGTGGACTCATCAATATTCAGGTAGTAGGGGGCATCTTTTGCCTGTGCATATGTCACTGCGCCGCTATCTGCTTCAAATGTATATCCGAAAATTACACTTCCCTCTGTAATAGCAACATCGGCACTGGTAACAGCACTCACTGCCGCGGGTACTAATCGAATTTGTACAGCTTCCAGCCGAAGGCTTCTTGCTGTGGTTCCTGCCGTCTGGCCATCACTGACCCAATCCATCCAGCCGATATCCTGCACATGAACACGATATTCTACTGTGTATCCCGCCATATTTTCCAGGGATATCCGGATAGCTTCCATTCGCAGGCTTCTTGCCGTAGTTCCTGCAGCGGCACCATTCATGACAGTATCCATCCAACCGGTATTCTGCACATGAACCGAATATTTGATACTGGCGTCAGCCGGTGCATTGAGCAAGCTGATTTTGATGGCTTCTGTACGAAGGGACAGACCTGTAGTACCTGAGGTCTGTCCGTCAATTACCGACGGCATCCAGCCTGTGTCCTGCACATGGGTTTGATAGGTGACGCCCGGCTGCAGCATTCTCGTTGCAAATGCCGACGACGGGAAACTCAAAAGTACCAGAAAAGCCGCCAGGACAATACTTGTCATTTTTCTCAGTGTCATTTTCATCGATTTTTCCTCCTTCAATTTGTTTCTCATGGAATTTGTGCATGTATTGAATGAAACTGCTGACTATCGCTGACTACTGCTGACTACTGCTGACTATCGCTGACTACTGCTGACTACTGCTGACTTCTGCTGACTACTCCGGAACAACACCATCATTCATTATTTTATAGTTATAGTTATCAGATACATTTGTTATATCACAAATCAGCCTGTACTCACCGCAGAATATAAGAAATTTTTGATAATCTTTCCCGTTTCAGCAGCAGGAAAGATGAACATCCTGTCCGGTCGCCCGGCGACCGCCAAATGATCTTTCGACAGCCAAGCCCGGCGAAGCGCCGGACACGCAAATATTGCAGCTTTTATCGGACACAAAAAACCTGTAATGCAGGCACACCTTCGAAGGGTGTCTGCATTACAGGTTGCTATTTAGCCGTATATTTATTATGAGCGCGATACAGATGATACCTGCTGATCAGCCCTGAACAAAAGCTCTGGCCGTCGGTCCCGGCGCCGCTGTACCCTTGAGTACCAATACTATCTTAATCGCTTCCAGGCGATAGCTGAATCCGGCAGTTCCTGCCGATTCACCATTTTTAGCCCAGTCAAGCCAGCCGGTATTCTGTGCATGTACACAGTAATACACGTCATACTTTTCTGCTGCCTCTCCCGTAAGACGAATCTTAATCGCCTCGAGTCTTTTCGACTCCCCGCTCGTTCCGCTTAATGCATCGTCCGCAACAAAGTTCATCCAGCCTACGTCCTGCACGTGTGTGCTGTATTCGATACCGCCGGCCATGTTTTCCAGTTTGATTCGAATCGCTTCCAGCCGCTTGGACTCTCCGCTTGTTCCGGATATCTCTCCGTTACTGACACTTCCCTGCCAGCCTATATCCTGGACATGCGTCTGGTAACTGACTGTATCAACAATTGGTTTGGGGGCGTAGAGATCCACAAATGTACGTGCTGTAGGACCCGGCGCTGCTGCTCCCTTGGGCACAAGTACTACCTTGATCGCTTCCAGGCGATACCCGTATCCGGCCGTTCCGGAAGACTCACCGTTTTTGGCCCAGTCAAGCCAGCCATAATTCTGCGCGTGTACGCAGTAATATACGTCATACATATCTTCTGCCGCTCCATTTAGTCGGATTTGTATCGCTTCCAGTCTTTTGGATTGTCCGCTTGTTCCGCTTAAATCTCCGTCAGACACCCAGTCCATCCAGCCTATGTCCTGTACATGTGTCCGGTATTCGATGCTTCCATCGGCTCCCAGGTTGATACGAATCGCTTCCAGCCGTTTGGACTGTGCGCTTGTTCCTGATACACCGCCGTTGTATGACCAGTCCTGCCAGCCGATATCCTGGACATGGCTCTGGTAAGTGACTCCCTGTAAATTTACAGCAACCGAATAGAACCCGGTCGAATCACCTATATCACTGACACGAACATAATATGTCTCGCCTGCAACAAGGGATACTTCCATATAAAAGTTGAACGTCCCAATACCGTCATCATTGGAATCTATCTCTGCACCTGCTGCATTATATAAAGTACCCATCGTATCAAGTGAACCGCAGGAATACATGCAATATACCGCAGTTGACGCCGGTGTAAATTTGAAATAATCCTGATCGCCCACTGCTTCAATTTCGCCCGGCAGCGCTGCATAGGTAATATTGTTTCCTAAAAGGCCGGCAGTTGCTATGCTGTTGCCGTAATCGTCCCCGTTCCCGCTTCCGGTCCATTGAGCATACATATTAATATGGGAAGTAACAACATAGGGGAAGGTTATTTGCGTTCCGCCGGTAATGCCGGTAAACCAACCGGAAAATACATAACCCGCACGTGTCGGTACGGCTGGCGCGTTGATCGTCTGATTGTTAACAGCTGACATGTATATGATTCGATTTCCATTTTGTGCGTCCATGCTGATTACGCGTGTTGTTGTATCCAGCGCTATGGATACCGATGATGCACCGACAATATTAATCGTAAAATTCCCGATGGTATTAGAACTATATGCACGAACCAATAAATAGTATGTTGTATGTCCCGTCAAATTTTCTGTCATCAGAAACTGCAATCCGCCTGCTGAATCATCGTCAGAATCAATGAAAGTACCGTTCGAACGATACAAAGAACCTACCGCATCAAAACCTGCCGTGCTTGTAATGGTATATGCACCATCCGGCCCGGAAACGTTGATTGCATACAGTCGATTATCACCCTTTTGCACAAGGCTGCCGCTTATTGTGCTTGTTACTGCGGCCGTAGCTGCAACACTGTCCCCGCTGACAGCAAATACCCCAAATACCATGATCAGACCCAGAATGACAGACAAAATCGGATTGCTTCGAGTAACCTTCACTTCTTCATCCTCCATAGATATACAATTCATTTTATGTTGTTCATAACTATATCAACTATATATGATAGTTATTTGATAATCAAGTATACAAACTTATTATAATCCTTCGTTGCCAAATCAGGCTCACTTGCTCATAATAGTCTAATATGGTACTATTCTCGTGTCATTTGGAGCTTAATTGCCTTGACGAAATCAGGTTGTTTATTCTTCAAATAGCCTTAACTGGATTTTTTATGCGTAATTTTTACATTGAGGAAAAGTGATGAACCAAAATATGGCGGTCGGAATCATTACATATAATCCAGGGGAGAGTGTTCTGCAGAGAGTTCGCGAGACGGCTTCCGGCGGTTATAAGGTATACATATTTGACAATTCCCCGGAGAATGCTCTGATCAGGGATTATACACACAGCACAGACGCCGGTGCATCACAGGTTACATATCTTACTTGCGGCAAAAATGTCGGGTTAGGCTATGGACTTGCCGCAGTTTGTGCTCATGCATACTATGATTCGTTCCCGACTTTGCTCTTTTTTGATCAGGACACGGTATACAGCAGCATGACGCTGGATTATATATCCGGTTTTTATACGGAAAACATCGGACTCACCGACAAATACAGTTCCATCGTATTCAATTCCAAATCACTTGATGCACCTGCGGCGGAAGGCCCAGCTGTTAAGGATGTCCGCCTCGCGATAAACAGCGGGAGCCTGTATTTTCTTGCTAACCTGAAAAAGATGAACTGGCACAGCACGAAGTATTTCGTCGACTGTGTTGATTATGAGTTTTGCCTCTCTTCGAGCAACCATCATCTCAAAATCGGCGAACACAGCGCGACGCCCGGATTTGATCATTGTTCGGAACAGGGTGATACGCGCTATAAAGTATTTGGGGTCGTACTCCCTATGCGGGCGTATTCCTGCCCGCGAATATGGGATTCCTATTCGGCGTCGACAAAACTGATTTTTAAAGCCATTGGAACAGGCAACTTCACATATGCCGTCGAGTTCAGTAAATCCATTCACAAGTATCTTTTTGTTCAGTTCTATGTAAGAATCGCAAAACTTTTTCACTTGAAAGGTTGTTGAATACATGAAGACTCTAAATATCCTCTACCAGAGCAATGACTATTACTCCGTTGTCACGGGCGTTTCGATGACCTCTCTGTGCGAGAACAATAAAGATATTGATGAGATCAATTTCTACATCCTGAATGATGCAATTTCCGACAGGAATTTAGCAAAGATGCAGCAGGTCTGCGATACCTATAACAGAAATCTTATTCTGGTTGATACGCAGGTGATTTTGCAGCGGCTTCTTGACCTGAAGGTCGCGCCTTTCAAAAACACATACACGACATATTTCAAGCTGATGGCATTAAAGGAACTTGATGTGCCCAACGGACGGATCTTCCAACTCGACGGCGATACCGTAATAAACGGATCCCTTATGGAATTAATTGACATGGACCTTACCGGCTATATACTCGCCGCCACCTACGACTGCACAATGAATAAGTACAAGTCGCTGATTGATATCCCGGAGACGGACAAATACTACAACGGCGGCGTGCTTCTGGTCAATCAGGATATGTGGAAGTCCGAGCACTGCGAAGAACGGATTATTGATCATCTCAAAAACGTCCGGAACGGTTACTACACCGTCGACCAGGATATTTTGAATGTGCTTTTCCGTGACAAATTCAAATATCTGGATCTCAAGTACAATTTCAACAGCGGATTCTATATATACGGAATCAAGGAATCGCTCAAAATGTATGATCTTAAGGCGCCTTACTATAATTCTGTCGAAGAGATTCAAAAAGCCTATGACAATCCTGTGATATACCACTGCATGGGAGCAATGACCGGACGCCCGTGGGAAAAGGACAGCATCCACCCCCAGAATGCTATTTTCGACCGCTATCTTGCGCTCTCACCCTGGAAGGATTTCGAAAAGGCTTCTGTTTCGAGAAAAAGAATCTTCAGGATTCAAAGAAAGCTCTATCAGATCCTCCCTCGCCGCATGTATATCCCTCTCCATATGGCTGCTCAGAACAGGTATCTTTCTAACATGAACAAGGCAGTTCAGGGCTGACGGTACAGATCTGACGATTCAGGACTGGCAGTACGTCCCGGTTTATCAGAAACCGGGCATTCGCGAAATGAAGTATCGATGCGGTGAAGTTTTCAAATATCTAAATATCGATATGTTGCAATATCGCGGAGAAAGTTAAGGCAGGCAGTTTATTGGAAAATGTAGATAACAAAACCATCGCCCGGAATTTTATGTGGTACAGTGTCGGGTCCACCATCTATATGGTCGGCATGTGGGTCATCACTTATCTGGTTATGATCATATCCGGTGCTACTGATACCGGACTGCTTGCTCTTGCCATGACCTCGACCAATGTTTTTTATACCATATCCGTATGGTATATGAGGGCGTATCAGGTTTCCGATCTACAAGGGAAATTTTCAGACAATACCTATATTATGTCCAGGCTTCTAACATGCACAGTCTCCCTTTTGGCCTGTTCGATATTCGTTTTTATAAAAGGCTTTACGGTTGAAGAACGCCTCTGCATCCTCCTTTATATGGTCTTCAAGCTTTCTGAGGCTTTAGTTGATGTATATAATGGAATCGTACAAAAGCACTGGAGAATGGACGTTATCGGGAAATCATATATCGCCCGGGCTATTCTGACGGTTACGGCATTTTGTCTGGTGCTCAAATACACGGGCAGCCTTTTGCTGGCAATCGTTGCCATGATGATTTGCTCATATGCTGTCATATTCCTTTATGATATTGTACAGACGGTCAAAATTGCACGTGTGAAGATCAAATTTGATTTTCATGGAATAGACAAACTCCTCATAGCCTGTGCACCGCTTATTGTTTGCGCCTTTTTGTATTCCTTTAATGTTATGGTTCCCCGGCTTTTCCTGAAGGATGCATACGGAACAGATGTTTTTGGATATTACTCGGCAATAGCCGCCCCGGTATTAATCATACAACTGCTGGCCAGCTTTATTTACGCCCCGCTGATACCGCTGTTCTCCAAAAGCCACACAGAAAAGAATACAAAGGCCTTTGCCGGGTTACTTCTTAAGACGATTCTTATCATCCTGGCACTGTCTGCCATAGCCGTGGTTTGCTGTTACTTTTTTGGAGACTGGGGACTATCCATCCTGTACAGTTCCAGACCGAAGGTCCTTGATTATTCCTATCTGCTTGTTCCAACAGTACTCACGGTAATCTGTACGGCCTTTATCTGGCTTCTGAATAACGTAATTACGGCCATCCGTCAGATCAAGTTCCTGTTTTTCAGTGCGATTGTCGGCTCCATAATATGTATCGCCATTTCAAAGATCTGTATTGACGTTTATGGAGTAAATGGTATTAACGTCTCCATGATTATCGTCCAGCTGGTGCAGATTATTCTGCTTTTAGGGTATCTGATCCGGTATATCTATGTGGGGCGTAAAGAGCATTCGGTTTCTGAAATAAATTGATATGAAATCTTACAAAAAGAGCACTTGCGGTCTTTTGCAAGGGCTCTTTTTGTTATTATCCAGGCTGTCTTCCAATTACTTACTCACATATTTGAGCGTGATATTGGATCCGTCTTTCATCACCTTGTAGATCGAAGTGCCCCCGATGCTATCCTCGTTTTCAAATAAGCTTTTATATGTGTTTTTGAAAGTATCATCCACACTGTATGTCACAACATAATCATAATCAGTCAGCTGCTGTTTCCACTGATCAACGGTAAGGTTGGCAGTCCAGACGTCTTTGTCCGAAGATTTCTCCCCAAGGCTCCAGAAGGCGCCCTGCTCTGCATACTGCTGAATAAATTCATATTTCAGAATCCAATATTCAAATCCATCCGTATGCTCTGCAATAATCCAGATCTTATCCCCGGGTGCAATTTCGCTGTTTTTCACTTTCTGTACAAGGCCGCTGAATTTGTTCCTCATACTGGCAGCATCAGTTCGTGTACGGCCTGTTGTAATATTGGATATGTTATTCATTGGGATAAATATTGCAAGAAACACCAGAAGCGCCAGCTTCATGACAGCCATCCGGTCCGGTTTTTCCTGCTTATGACTGTATGTGCAAAATAGCAGGATCATTACAGCGCAGGCAAACATCCCCTGCAGATATGTGCTGATATACCGCTGAAATGACGATAGAATGGTCGCTTCATATTCTGAAAAACGGAAGAGGTATGTTATCAGCATGCCTGCTGTGAAAAGTACCAGGCCGGAAATCGTGATCAAATTAGCATATCCGGCAAAGCGCAGGTCCTTTCTATTGAAATAATAGAGTGAATACAACAGCAAGCCAAGAAAAGCGGCCCAAAAATAGAATGTACCCGTGAAAAATCCTGGGGTCAGGCTTCCCGAAGAAAGTGTATAGATAAAATTATCATATACCGACATGCGGTAATTATCCGTATTTCTTCCAAGAATCGCCTTCAGCATAGTCCAATCGATCGAACCGGAGAATATGCTTGTTGTATGGGTCAGCGTCATATTGAGATTCCACAGGGCGCTTGTAACAGTGGGAACGGCCAACAGCAGAATAAATCGCAGTCTGTATATAAATTTCCTGACGGTCATGGGTGTATGTACCTTGGTGTTTTCTCCCGGTGCAGAAATTTCCGTCACATCCATGTAAATCGCCTTGGATATCAGCACAATACATGCGATGACAGCCAGAAACTGGCCGGATTCCTTAAGGATCGACAGCACGGAAAGGCCCATGCAAATACGTACCAGGGAGAATACATTTCCCTTTTCATACAGATACGATTCTGCCAGGCAGTATCCGAAGAACAGCGCAAGAATCGGGTCAACCAATACGGATGTGTAAAAACTGCTGAAGAACAGCATCGGTGTCAGAATTACAAGGAGCACCGTACTTATTATTGTTTTGACATTCCCCCACTTTATATTTTTCATAAATGGAAGAAAGAGAGTAACGGCAAGTATCGCATAGCCGCGGAATAAGTTTGCTTCGTCCCATTTTCCCCTGATAGACATGAGGAAATACTGATAGAGCGACAGGGCCGGCGGGTATGAACGGAAAGTTAATTCAATATCCGTGTAGGTGGAAAGCTGATTTGACATAAAGGTTGCTTTTACAACGCGCCCCCAATGTGAAAACTCATCCCATCCCGTCAGCACCATACCGCGGTCATAATACCAGATGACAACCGACAACAGCATAAAAATAAAAAATGCGGGAGTAAAAAGATTTCTCGCCGCATCGTTTGTTTTCTTTTGAATCACAGCCAGAATAATTCCGCCGGCCGACAGCAGCACACAACCGGCTGCCGCAACCCAGAAACCTGCTTTAAGCTGATTGACCAGACCAAAAAGGAACAGGATCAGGATAATGGAAAATGTAATAACCGACATGGATTCCTCGAATTTTTTGCCGAATTGCACAGAGAAAAAAACACTGGCCATACCCATCAAAGCAAAAGCAATTATCCATGTCATATGCTGTTACCGCCCTTTCTCCGGGAAGGTCTGAATACCCATCTCTTTTGAACCTGATAACTTGCGAAAAACAGGAGTCCGTCAATAACCGCCTTGACCAGGATCTCGTCAATCCGCGAAAAATGATGAAAGAAATAGACAAGTCCTGCGGAAGCAGACATTTGAACGGCACACAGAAGGTAGTACTTTATCACTGTATTAGTAACGCGGCTTTTCGACCGGAAAACCACATTCTTATTAACAGCATAATTAAATATCGAGGAGCATGCCCTGGCCGCAATTGTAGCCGTAAAAATAGCTGCGGCATCCGAATTTTTCAGTACGAGCTTCACCACCAGCGTGAAAATCGCCAAATCCAGAAGGGCCGACAGAATTCCGGATAACGAATAGAAGAAAAACGACTTCAGTATGACCGCATATATCCTCAGGGAATCGATAAATGGTCTGAAATGCGAACCACTGTTATCTTCGTCATGATAGATTGTCTCGATCTTCATTTCCTCAACTTCAATTCCCCGATGCACACAGTATAAAAGAACATTCATTTCGTATTCATACCGCTCACCTGCAACTTTATTAGTAAGACTCTCAAGCAGTGCATTGGGGAAGCCGCGAAGACCCGTCTGTGTATCGGAAAAATAGTGGCCGTGGAAGATTTGTATGATCCGGCTTGTGACTTTGTTGCCGAATTTACTTTTAAAGGGAATATGTTCGCCGGAGAAATCCCTGGAACCAAGAATAACTTTCCCTGCTGCTGCATTCATTGCGTCGTTTATCCGCAGGACATCATTCACTGCGTGCTGTCCGTCAGCGTCAACCGTGATTACGCCGGTGGAATCATACATATTTGCCATGTAGTATTTCATTGCGGTCTTAATCGACCGTCCCTTGCCGCGATTTATGTCATGGCGTAGAACAATACATTCCGGCTTTTTTTCTATTTCAAGAAATATTTCGCTGCATTTCGGTTGGGATCCATCGTTAACAATAATTATATGTTGAAATCCCTGATCGATCAGACTCTGTATGTACTCGACCAGTGTCCGGTCAGGATCAAGCGAAGGAATAATAATGGTTGATTTAGGTAAATACATGTAACCGTCCTCTTACATTGATAATTTTTCAATTTCGATGTTAATTTTACCACATATTACATCGAATAGCATCTCAATGAGTTGCCCTCGCAAAAAGGGGCCTCGCAAAAAGGCACCCTCCGGTTTCTGGGACCTTCGGGAGTCATTTTGCTGCTTGTATATTATTCACAGGGACGATTTCTCACCAGATATTTGCAACATATACAGCAAGTTCCTGAACACTTCTTTTTGCACCGTGCCCCAAGACCCTATTAGTTGCTTCAATAGCCCATGCTTTGCCCTTCGTCTTCCGGAACCAGTCGTAATACATTTGTGCACAGCCTTTTCGCAGCGCATGATTTTTGGTGTTGGCATACTCTATGTCAATACCCATGGTCACCAGCGCCTTGCGAAATTGGTTGGTGATGCTTTCCGGCTCCATATTTCTACCATCCTTTTTTTGAATCAGAAAATCCATTGGTTCCTTCCCTGCAATTAAATTTCCGAGAAAATCCCTCGTCTTTTCGCTAATGACAGGTATAATTCGATCTCTGCCACCTTTGGCAATATTATCCGTAATGGCTACCTCTCCTAGCCCAAATTCGCCGCCAAACAACGTCACAGCCTTTGCGCGGATCAACGAGGTCTCTTCCACACGCAGGTTTATATGTGTGGACAGCAGAGGGCTCTTATACGCCTCTGATTTGCTTTGAGCTTTCATAGTTGCAGCGATTTTTTCTGCCAACTCCATCGGGATGGATTTATTCCGTAATTTTCCTGCAGGCATCATCGATGCCGGAACCAGGAGTTCGTCTATGTTCCAAGTAAAAGCGCTTTTGTAAGTGTGTCGGCAGAGCATGTCGAGCTTTCTTATTTGGGACATCAGTTTATTTAATGAAAAGTTATTATTTGTTTTTGCTTTTTCATCCAGAAATCCTTGGATATCCTCCGTTTGGATATCCTTTACAAAATTATGCTTCGCGGTGCTGTCCAGGTATTTAGACAATGCTTTTGCTAGTTTTAATACATCATCCTTTTGCGAATATGAATACACTTTGTAAGTGTTAGCGTCACTTTTTTTATTCATTTTTTCTGCGCGTTTGGATTGCCTACATGCACAGCAATTATATATCGCATGCTTGAGTTGATTATTCAACGATTTCTTTCCCATTGTTTTATCCTCCTCGTATTTTACCGTAGCAGTCACGTATATGACCCTTTCTCGGCAGCATTTGCATCCGTTCCGTTTTTCAGTCTATTTCATCAGAAATGGCAGTGTCTCCTCACTCCCTTCGTTGCTCCTGCCATTTCAATTTCTCGTTTTTCAACTGTTAGTTTTCGAATTGTTAGAGCCGTTCACTATTTATAGAGAGATCTTTCCCGCACTGTTTTAAGAAGGAAGCACCAGTTGGCACCTATGGGGATACAAAAATCCCCCGGTCTTTTTGTGGCCGTTGCGAGCACATACCATAAAAATACCTTAGCGATCTCTTATACCAGATCACCAAAATGCGGCATGTTTTTATGCGTGCTGGCTGCACACAAAAAACAAAAAAACAAAAAAACAAAAAAA
>Ga0209429_10000404_pt1 | contig 29547 bp, 28 predicted proteins | sample BarGraNGADG00212_3_FD_184493 | JGI IMG/M metagenome (GOLD analysis project Ga0209429, IMG submission 184493) | Arctic peat soil microbial communities from Barrow, Alaska - Barrow Graham LP Ref core NGADG0004-212 (SPAdes) (version 2) | ecosystem: Environmental > Terrestrial > Soil > Wetlands >...
CCGCCGTCACCTTTGACCCGACATCCATTCCAACATACACTGTGCTCATCGGACGCCTCCCTTCTCGGTCGTTTTGTTATACAAACCGAGTATATAGAGGGCGTCCGTTTCTTATCATTCCAATTAAAACTCCCGTGAAAAACTAGTTGACGCTGAGCAGAGCACGGTCAATGTGTTGAGAACGGCTTACCCAAGCCCTTTGTGAGTGGCGGAGGGAGGGGGATTCTCACCCGCCCCACGCGCCATCGGCAAGGATGGGATTTGCAGGTTCGAGTCTTTCATGCCGCTCGATGGTTCTCCCCTGGGATGTGATTCGAGCCCGACTGTCTGGCCTATTACGGCGCGCGGTGACCCGCCGCGTTTCCATCGTCCCACGACTCTCCGCCAAGCGAGCCCTTATGGGCTCTCTTGGCGGAGGGAGAGGGATTCGAACCCTCGGAGCCTTGCGGCTCAACGGTTTTCAAGACCGCCGCAATCGTCCACTCTGCCATCCCTCCGAGAGATATTCTACTGCATGAAGCCCGTCACGGGCCGAAGCGATCCTAATCTCCTTTCTGAACGTCCAAGTCTCGGGGACCAGGTCGGTCTTCTGGCTGGCCTGAGGGCTGGTGTATGATGTCGTGTGTGGACCACGCGAGGAAGGTGGACGGCATGGGCGATGACGACAAGTTGACGCTGGAAGAGCTGAGCAAGAAGAACGGCGCGGGCGGCGAGGACACCTTTGTCGCCGTCGAGGGTAAAGTGTATGACGTCTCCGCGAGCGACCTGTGGGAGGACGGCGACCACATGGGTTCGCACGCAGCGGGGCAGGACCTCACAGACGCTATGGCCGATGCGCCGCATGGTATGGAAGTGCTCGACGACTTTCCCCAGGTAGGCAAGCTCGAAGAGTAAAATGCACCACCGGTGCCTGACCCCAGTGGTGCATTTTCTTTGCTCCTTCCGCGAGTGATATCCTATGGTGACTAACGCCCGGGCGGCGCCGGTGCGCCCCGTCACAAGGAGGCTCCATGGACAAGAGAACTCTCGGAAACGTGCTGGCTGTAATCGCCATCGTGTTCTTCATCGTGGCGATCATCGGTAACGCGTCCAACGGGTCGCATCGATGGGTCGAGCCGTGCGAGCAGGCAGGCTGGATATTTTTCGTGGGCGCAGTCCTCGTGCTGTATCTAGAGACGGAGCCGGCGACGTCCGAGTCGGAAGAGGACATGAAGTGGGTGCCACTCGCGTGGACGTTCGGAGGGATAGCGATCGTGTTCTTCCTGTTCGCGCTGGTGCTCAACCTGGTCTCGTCGGCGCCCCACGGCTGGTTCGAAGCAATCGAGCTGTGCGGCACGCTCGCGATGCTGGTGACCATCCTCGCTGTGGTGATGTCCCGCGGTGGCTGGCACAAGCGCTCGAAAGAGATGAGCAAGTGAACCTTTGAACTGGAGACGGAGGTCAGATGGAAGTATATGAAGACCTGAGAAAGCACCTCGACAGGCACCCGAGCGGTGCGCCTGAGGCCCCCGAGATAATCGAGATACTATCCACGCTGTTCACGCCGGACGAGGCGCGGGTGGCTTCGTTCACGCCTTTCCTGCCACAGACGGCTGCGGTCATAGGGGAGTACGCGGGCATGAGCGAGATAGAGGCTTCGGCGCTGTTGGAGAGCCTCGCCGACAAGGGCCTGGTCTTCGCGCGCGAAAAAGAGGGAGTCTGGGGTTACGCGCTGCTGCCCATCATGCCCGGGATATTCGAGTTCCCATACATGAAGGGCCCGAAGGACGAGGACCTCGAGAGGCTCGCGGGGCTGTGGGAGACCTACCTGCTCACACACGCGACGGACATAAGCGCGGCGGGCACGCCGTTCGCGCGCGTCATCCCGATACAGGAGGAGGTCGAGGGCGAGTCGCAGGTCCTCACCTACGACAAAGTCTACGAGCTCATCGAGGACGCAAAGGTGGTCGGCCTGTCGAACTGCGCTTGCAGGAACGCCTTCGGGCACTGCGACGCTCCGCTCGAGGCGTGCATGATATTCGACGAGACCGCTAAGTACCTTGTGGACCGGGGCTTCGGGCGCTACATAACCAAGGACGAGATGAAGCAGAAGCTGCGCGAGTTCGATGAGGCGGGGCTGGTCCACAACGTGAACAACTCGCAGGACAAGCTGCAGTTCATCTGCAACTGCTGCCCGTGCTGCTGCGGGTTCCTGCGCAGTGTCGTGCAGTTGAACCTGGTGGGTTTCCTGGCGACCTCGGGGTTCCAGCCGGCGCTGGACGAGGAACTGTGCTCGGGGTGTGCGGTGTGCGAGGAGCGGTGTCCCGTGGACGCCATCGAAGTCGTCGAGGAGCTGCCGGTCATCGACCTCGCTCGCTGCATCGGATGCGGCCTTTGCGTGACCGGGTGCGACACCGACGCGCTCGAGCTGGTCAGGCGCGAGGAAGCGCCCGAGATCCCGCGGTCGATGAAAGAGATGGGCATCGAGTCGCTGCGCAAGAAGGGGAAGCTCGAGGACTTCATCAAGGTTCTGAAGTAGCAATACGCAAATTGGGGACAGGCACCTTTTTGCATTTTCACATCAGGTGATGTGGCTTGGCTCTTAGAAATGCAAAAAGGTGCCTGTCCCCAATTTGCGTTTATTCGATGAGGGTCATGCCCCCCATGTACGGCTGCAGCGCGGGCGGCACCACCACTCGCCCGTCGTCCAGTTGGTAGTTCTCGAGGATGGCGGCCATCGTGCGCCCCACCGCGATGCCTGAGCCGTTGAGAGTGTGCACCAACTGCGGCTTGCCTCCCCCCGACGGCTTGAACCTGATGTTCCCGTTGCGCGCCTGGAAGTCGGTGCAGTTCGAACACGACGAGATCTCGCGGAACTCTCCCGTTGCGGGCATCCACACCTCGAGGTCGTAGCACTTCGCAGCCGAGAACCCCAGGTCTCCTGTCGAGAGCAGCACCACCCGGTGATGGATCTCGAGCCGGCGCAGCACTTCCTCAGCGTGGTCGATCATCTTCTCGAGCTCGTCGAACGAGTTGTCCGGGTGCGCGAACTTCACCATCTCGACCTTGTTGAACTGATGCTGCCGGATGATGCCTCGCACGTCCTTGCCGTACGAGCCGGCCTCGCGCCTGAAGCACGGGGTGTAGGCGACGTAGTTGATGGTCAGGTCCTCCTCGCGCAGGATCTCATCGCGGTGGATGTTGGTGACCGGCACCTCCGCGGTCGGGACGAGCAGCAAGCCGTCCTGGCACTGGTACATGTCCTCCCTGAACTTCGGGAGTTGCCCAGTGGTGGTGAAGGTCTCTTCGTTCGCGAGGATGGGTGGGAAGACCTCGGTATAACCGTGCTCGCGCGTGTGCATGTCGAGCATGAAGTTGATGAGCGCCCGCTCCAGCAACGCGCCCGCGCCCTTGAGGAGCGTGAAGCGCGCCGCGGCGATTTTGGCGCCCCGCTCGAAGTCCAGGATGCCGAGCGGCTCGCCGACGTCCCAGTGCGGCTTCGGTTTGAACGTGAACACCGGCGGCTCGCCGAAGCGCCGCACCTCGATGTTCGCGGTCTCATCCGGGCCGACCGGCACCGATTCGTCGGGGATGTTGGGGACGTCCAGCATCATGGTGCGAAGGGCCTCTTCTATCGCGCGGACCTCGGCGTCCAGCTCCTTGATACGGTCGGATATCTCGCGCATCCCGTCGGTGATCTCGGTGGTGTCGCCGCCATCTTTCTTCATGGCTACGATGGTCTCGCTCGCCTTGTTGCGCTCGTGCTTCATCTCCTCGACCTTGACGAGGATGTCCCGGCGCTGCGAGTCGAGCTCCAGGGCGCCGTCGATGTCGGCGACCTCGGCGCTCATGCCTCGGTCGAGTATTACCTTCTTGACCCGCTCGGGGTCCTCACGGATGACTTTGATATCGAGCATAGGAGAATTATAGAACATCGGAGTCGGTTCATCGTCGGCAGGATCGGACCTCGGTGGCGCGCAGCGAAAAAAGTGTAAAGAAAAGTGGAAAACGAACGACGCAACCGGTGTTAAGCGGGGTAGGAGCCGAGCAGCTTCAGCTCGCGGAGCTTCCCGACGAGCGAGCCGATGGCGCCGGCGACCTCCGGGTCGTCGATGTGCCCTTCGATGTCGATGAAGAAGTAATACTCACCCAGGACTTTCTTGGTGGGGCGTGACTCGATCTTGGTGAGGTTGACGCCCCTGTCCGCGAACTCCTGGAGTATCTCGAGCAGGCTCCCAGGGCGGTTCGCCTGGATGAAGCACACGATGGAAGTCTTGTCCTTGCCCGTGCGCGCGGCCTTCTCTTTGCCGACCACGACGAAGCGGGTCACGTTCCCCGGGTAGTCCTCCATGTCGCAGTCGAGCACCTCGAGCCCGTAGATGCTGGCGGCGAGCTCTGTCCCGATCGCGGCCAGAGGCTCGTCTGATTGCGAAACCGTGACTGCCGCCTCTGCCGTGCTGTTGGCCGCGGTCACCGGCACCTCGCCGTACCACCTCGCCAGGAACCCGCGGCACTGTCCCGTCGCCTGGGGATGGGAGATGATGCCTTTGATGTCGTCCCTGCCGACTCCCGGCCGCGCGGCGAGGCAGTGCCTCACCGGCTGGACCACCTCTCGCTCGATGACAAGGTCGGTATCGAAAGCGAGCGTGTCGAGCGTCACGTTGACGGCGCCTTCGATGGAGTTCTCAATGGGGACGATACCCCGGCCCACCTCGCCCGACTGCACCGCGCGGAGCACCTCGGGGATGGTCGCGAACGGGATCTCTTCGTCGTAGGTGGATGGGAGGTTCGCCTCGAGGGCCTCCTGGGTGAAGGTGCCCCGCGGGCCGAGGTAGCCAATGCTCGGCATGCTACTCCGGCTCCCTGTTCCTCAACCTGTCGACCGGTGTATCGAGCCCTCGCGGCCTGGGGGTAGTCGGCCGGCGCTCGGGTGCCCTGTCCGCCTGGCCACCGACCGGACGCCCCGCGCGATCGCTCCGGGTTTCGACCCTGCGGTCGGGACTCTTCGTTTCCCTCGCCGGCGGTGCCTCTTCCACCGGATCGAGCAGTCGCTCCACCTGTTCCTCCAGGGACGTGCCGGTCGGCGGGGCCAGCTCGGGCTCCCTCTCCGGCTCCGGTTCCCGCTCCCGCTGCGGCTCCGGCTCCTGCCGGCGCTCGCCTGGACGGACGTGGTTAGCCCGGCCGGCTCTGCGCTTGCGGTGCTGGGGCGCTTCAGCTGTCGCAGCCTCACGGGCCGGTTTCCTGGACTCTTCGCGGGCGGGTTTCCTTGGCTCCTCGGGCGGTCGCCGCGCCGGCTCCTCGGGCGGTCGCCGCTGCGGCCTCCGTTCGACGCCCTCCGGCCGCTCCTGGGCTATGCGGGCCTCGGCTTCAGCCCTTGCCTCCGGGGAGCGCGAGATGTATTCACGGTCATGGAACAGGCGGAGGTTCGCCATCCTCTCCTCGTGGTCCCGGTCCTTGGCCTCGACGGGCAGGGCGCCCATGTCCTTGCTCTGCAGAGCGAGGCGGATGGCCTCCCGCTCTTCCGGGGAAAGCTCGTAAGACGACGACCTCTCGATGATCGGCTTCGCGTAAGTGCGCGATTCGCTGCGACCGTAGATCGAGCTGAAGACCAGGCCGTTGCCGCGGTCATCCAGCAGGGCGACCGCAAAGCTGAGCAGGCCCCCCAGGTCCCTGAAGGCATCGAAGCGGACAACCCCCACGTGTTGCACCGCCCCCGCCACGCGCCGCAGGACCGCGGCGTACCGCTCGGAGAGGGCGTCGACCTCGTCTGAGAGCCCGTGCACCTGGTCGATATTGTCGTTCACGATCTCCACGAAGTTGGAGCCGTCGCTTCCACGCAGGAGCAACTCGCACTCGAGCTCAATGCGCCTGGTGCGCCAGAACAGATAGGCGATTATGGCGAGGGCTACGACCAGCAGGCCCCCCAAAACCAGCACTATCGCTGTGATGTTGTTCTTGATCATGGATCGTGCTTCCGCTTTACTCCAGCTCATTCACGCCGTATGGCGCAAGTTACGATTATACATCAAGTCGCCGCGCGGCAATCCGAGCAAACAGCTAGGCTCCCGGAGCCCCTTCGGCGCGGACTTTGAGCGCCCGGTTCATCTCCTCGAAAGGGCCGCGCGAGGTCTTGTCGGCCCACTTCGCCATGAGTGGTACGGCGAGCCCGCGGCAGTCCATCCCGTGGACCAGGTGCGTCGCTTGCCCGTCTCGCGGCTCCAGGACGAAGTAGTGCTCGCTGTCGAACACTCCCGGAAACCCGGGGTTCCCCCGCCACCTGAGCTCCCTGCCCCGCTCGACTACCAGGAGCTTCGGCTTGAAGTCCCTGCCCTTTTGACCCGCCGGCTCGAAGTGAAGTTCCAGTTCTGCGGCCGGGCGCCAGTTCCCCGCTCGCTCTCCTGATCATGGGGTTCCACTCGGGGTACGACGCGAAGTCGGTAAGGACGCCCCAGACGCGTTCGGCCCCGGCATCGATCACGATGTCGGTCACAATATCCAGTCTAGGCATCCCTCAGCCCTCCCGGGTCGTGAGAGCAGATAGCCTCGACCTGCCCGTCTGCCCTGTCCAGCGCTGTGTTGATCCGTGAGATCTGCTCCATCGCGCTTCCGAAGTCCTCGTGCGCGAGGCGGCGGAAGCAGCGCACGTCTAGCGGCGCGCCTTTCGATGTGTCCAGCTCCGAGGCGACATAGAACGCGTCACCGCAGTGGAACAGCCAGCCGGCACCGGTATCTACCGCGACGCCGCAGTGCCCTCGAGTGTGCCCGGGCAACGGGACCATTGCTATCCCCGGTGGAAGCCCTTCGAGGGCGCGCAGGCAATCCATCCCGAACCACTGCTCGGCGCTCGCGGCCCCCTCGTGCGCGACCCACTTCGGGCCGTGCTCAAAATGGCACGGGCGGTACCTGTCCTTTTCGCCTAAGCCGCGCGGGTCAAGCGCCGCATCGCGCTCCGCGGCCAGCACGTGGACGCTCGCGTCGGGGAAGTCGGGAAGGCCGCCCGCGTGGTCCCTGTCCAGGTGCGTGCAGATGATGTGCCTCACGTCGTCTGTCCTCAGCCCCAGCCGGCGGACCTGCCGGAACGCGGCCTTGTCCATATCCTGCTGCGCGTTCAGGATGGCGTTGGAGCGGCCGAGGCGGCGCGGGTCTTCCATGTCCTGCATGCCCAGGCCCGTGTCGATGAGGACCAGCCCGTCCTCGGTCTCCAGCAGCAGGCAGTTGCTCGACACTTCCGCGAGGTCGCGCGCGACAAGCTTTGCTCCGCGTGGGCGCATCGTGCCGCAGTTCAAACGGTGGACCTTCATACCTCTCCCCCTCGGGCAGCTTCCGGGCGCGTTTCGCGGGTGTTGATCGCCACGCGCCCATCATACATCCAGGCCGCTATGTCTTGTTGTATGATACTCGTAAGTTGCCGGCGGAAGGGGCGGGACAGCGCCGATGGAAGCGAACCTCCAAGACAAATACTTCAGCCTCAAGAAAGCCCTTGGCTCCATGGGCAGCGCGGTCGTCGCGTTCTCCGGAGGCGTAGACAGCACCCTGCTGCTGGCCGTCGGGAAAGAGGCGCTGGGGGACAACCTGCTCGCGGTCACCGTCGATTCGCCGCTGCACCCGCGCTCGATGATGGAGATGTCGACCCTGATGGCCGCGCGTCTCAAGGTCGAGCACCTCGTCATAAAGACCGACGAGCTGACCAGCCCGGCCTTCACAGCGAATCCGCCCGACAGGTGTTACCTGTGCAAGCACAGCAGGTTCAGCAAGCTCATCGAGATCGCAACGCGCGAGGGCATCTCGGAGGTCCTGGACGGCACCCAGATGGACGACTCCGGCGACTACCGCCCGGGGATGGAGGCGGCCCAGGAGCTGTCGGTACGCAGCCCTCTGCTCGAGAACGAGTTCTACAAGTTCGAGGTGAGGGCGTTGTCGCGGGAGCTGGGGCTCGCGACCTGGAACATGCCCGCCGGCACCTGCCTGGCAACCCGAGTCCCCTACGGCGAGGAGATCACCGGCGAGAAGCTCAGTGTGATCGACAAGGGGGAGGAGTTCCTGACCGGGCTTGGAATGAAAGACGTGCGACTGCGTTTCTATGACAACGGCACGGCGCGTATTGAGGTGAGCTCGCAGGGCATCCCGGTCCTGGCGTCGGATGGCGTGCGCGAGAGGGTCGTGAGCAAGATGAGGTCGCTGGGTTTCACCTACGTGACCGTCGACCTCGCGGGCTACAGGACCGGCGCGCTGAACGAGGTGCTCTCCCTGAGCTGAGGGTAGGGGGCGGCAGGCCCGCAACTGGCGGTGGACATCCATGACCTACGAAGATTCAATAAGGGACTTGCTGCGGCAGGTCGAAGCGGGCGAGGTCCCGGTGGAGGACGCGCTCGGGCGGCTGCGCTCCCTTCCTTTCACCGACCTGGGGTTCGCGAAAGTCGACCACCACCGCGAGCTCAGGCAGGGTTTCGCTGAGGTGGTGTTCTGCGAGCGCAAGACCCTCGAGCAGACCGAGAAGATAACCGCGGCGCTCCTCGACAAGAACGAGGGCAACCTGCTTCTGACGCGCGCGAACCCGGATGTCTACCGGCTCGTGCACGCACTGGATGACAGGGCCGTTTACTACCCCGAGGCGCGCGCCATAACCATCGAGAGGGAGAAGGTCGACCCGTTCGGGCTGGTGTCGATCGTGTCGGCGGGGACAGCGGACGTCCCGGTTGCCGAAGAGGCCTGGGTGACCGCCTCCATCATGGGAAGCGATGCAAAGCGGTTCTACGACGTCGGGGTGGCGGGCGCGCACAGGTTCCTGGTCCACCGCGAGGAGCTCGAGCGCTCGAACGTGATCGTTGTGGTCGCGGGAATGGAAGGAGCTCTGGCCAGCCTGGTCGGCGGCCTGGTGTCCTGTCCGGTCGTCGCGGTGCCCACCAGCGTCGGGTACGGCGCGTCGTTCGGAGGGCTTGCCGCGCTGCTGGCGATGATGAACTCCTGCGCCGCAGGGGTCAGCGTGGTGAACATCGACAACGGGTTCGGCGCCGGCTACCTGGCCGGGGTCATCAACAGGATGGTCGCGAAAAGGGAGGGGAGCGGTCGGTGACGGTAGCTTACTTCGACTGTTTCAGCGGCATCAGCGGCGACATGGTGCTGGGCGCGCTGGTGGACCTCGGGCTCGACATGGAGGACCTGGCCGGCGCTCTCACCTCGCTGGACCTGGAGGAGTTCCGCCTCGAGTCGCGCGAGGTGATGAGCTACGGGTTGCGGGGGACCAAGGTGGACGTCGTGGTCCCCGAGAGCGTGCTGGTGCGCACCTTCAATAACATCAAAGACCTGATCGAGAACAGCGCGCTGCCGGAAGCCGTGAAGTCTGTCAGCCTGGAGATATTCATGCGCATCGCGCGCGCGGAATCGGTAATACACAACAAGCCGGTCGACCAGGTCCACTTCCACGAGGTGGGCGCCGTGGATTCCATCGTCGACATCGTCGGGGCCGCTTACGGGATGCACGCGCTGGGCATCATCGAGGTCTTCGCCTCGCCGCTGCCGCTGGGGCACGGGATGATCAAGACCCAGCACGGCTCGATCCCGGTGCCGGCGCCGGCCGTGCTCGAGATACTGGGCGACACGCCGACGTACGGGCGCGGCATCCCCACCGAGATCGTCACGCCGACCGGGGCGGCCGTGGTCAAGACCCTCGCGGGGGCCTTCGGCACGATGCCCCCCATGAAGCTGGGCAACATCGGCTACGGCGCCGGCACCAAGGACATCGGCGTGCCGAACCTGCTGCGGATCATCACCGGCGAGCGGCTGGACTTCCCCGGCGAGCAGGAGCAGCTCGCCTATGTCATCTCGACAAACATCGACGACATGAACCCCGAGTTCTACGACTACGTGATGGAGAGGCTGTTCGGCGCCGGCGCGCAGGACGTGTGGCTCACGCCCATACAGATGAAGAAGACCAGGCCCGGGACTATCATCAACGTGCTCTGCACGCCCGCGGACGCGAGCGACCTCAAGCGGATACTCCTCGAGGAGACGAGCACGTTCGGCCTTCGCACCTCGATGGTCATGAAGAAGGCGATCGAGCGCGAGGTCGTAGAGGTCGACACGCCGTGGGGAGCCGTCAGGGTCAAGATCGGCCGCGAGAGCGGCCACGTGACCAGCGTCTCACCTGAGTTCGCAGACTGCGCGAAGATCGCGGGCGAGCAGGGGGTCCCGATCAAGGAAGTGTTCCGCAAGGCGCAGGTCCTCGCCCAGGAGCAACTCGAGTAGAACTAAACTTTTGGGGGTCTGACCCCAAAAAGTTTAGCCGGTCTCGGCGCGCATGATGAAGTTGAGCTCCATCGAGTTGTTATCGAGCTTCTTCTCGCCGGGAACTGGGCCCGCCATGACCTTCATGATGTTCTCTTTCTCGGTGCCTGTGGCCGGGACCAGGTCTTCGAAGACCAGCGTCGCCGTCTCGCCCGCCTTGAGACGGGTTATCTTCTGGGTCTTCTTCTGCTGAGTGCCCGCGGGGTCGGTGTCCAGGGTCACAACGACAGGCACGTCGTCCTCTTCCTGGTTCCCCTGGTTCTGGACGCTGACCTTGACCGTGAACGTCTTGGAGTACGGAAGGATCGCGATGCCGGAGGAGGTCTTATCGACGCTCGCCGGCGCTGTCGACAGCCCTATGGTAGCGACGCCGTGCAGCGCGTTGCCCGACTCGGTGCCGGAGATCCCGCTGATGTACTCGCGCACGCCCGCGGCCAGCGCCTCGTCCGCCTTAGGCATGTAGACGGAGTCCGCGACCTTCTCGAAGCCGAACTTCGCCTGCTGGAGCTTTTCCTCCAGCCCGCCCCTGAACCGCTGCATGGCCCGGTCGCTCACCACCAGGTCGAGCAGTCCCCCCGACATCTGTGTCGCCGCGGTGTCGGTGTTCTTCTTGTCCAGCACATCCAGGATGGATGCGCGGTAGGCGTCCACTCCACCGACCCTGATATCCAGAGTCATCTGCAAGATCGGCTGGAGTGCGGCCGCTTTCGGAGGAACCTGGACGAGCGGCGCGTCGTGCGCGATCTGCTTGCAGCTGTCGACCATCTGCTGGAGCTTCGTAGCCACGTCCGCGCGGGTCAGGTCCTGGACGTTGGTCCGCAGCTCCTGGAACTGGCCGCCCACCGCCGCTGATTGACTTATGAGCTTGTTGGCGGCCCCCGTGTACACGCGCAGCTTGTCGTTCTCCTTGGCCTCCTGGTTGCCTCCGCAGCCCCTGCCGAAAATCCAGCAGAAGACGAGCAGCACGATCACGGCCGCGATGATGAGTACCGGCGCCGGACCGCGCCGGCGCGCAGGGGTAGGGCCGACTGACGCCGTCCGCCTGTTGCGGACGTTCCGTCGCCTCTTTCCTGTGGTGTATCTCGGTCTGGAATTATAAGACTGCGCCATAAATCACTCATTGAAAACAGTGCGGCCGCTGTACTCTTTGCCTGCCCAGGCTCCCCATCCGCCGCACACCCTCACTAAAACAGGCAAAGCGCAAACCGCCAACGGGTACTGAGGCCTTTGAATGCGATCGGCTGTCCAGCCGGTCTCCCGGGGGGGCGCTTCAAGCGCCACTGTCTTCATTGTCAGAGTTGGTGGGCGAGGAGGGACTCGAACCCTCATGCCCTTGCGAGCACAGGACCCTGAACCCTGCGTGTCTACCAATTCCACCACTCGCCCACGACCCGGGCCCAAAGATGCGAAGGCGGCCTTCGCTCAGCGTCTATTCTATGTCTCTTGCCCTTCCTCGGGGACCGAGACCAGGTCCACAGTCTCTCCCCCTGTCGCCCTGACGAGGTCGTAGGACCTTATCTTCAGGATGGCGGTGGGCTCACCGCTGCCAGTATATACTACATCTTCTCGCAGGGTGTAGTAATCGATGTACGAGGGGAGCTCCAGCTTGTGCCCGACCGGTGGAAGCGCGCTCGCGAGGTAACCGGTCAGCGACGGTATGTCCTCAGCCGGTACGGGCTCGACCGCCTCGCCTCCTGTCAGCGCCTTGAGCTTCTCGATGTCGACCGACCGGTCGCCCGGCACGATGACCATCACCGGCTCGCCGTCCACCCTGAACAGCTCGACGCGCGCGATCTGACACAGGTCCAGGCCGAGCGCGGCCGCCGCCCTCTCCAGGCTCCCCGCCTGGCCGGACAGCTTGAACAACTCATGAGGGACGTCGAGTTCTTGCAGGCGGTTATGAACGTTCAGGCTCGAATACATAATTGACCATCCGGCCCGCAGCGAGGCGGGCCCTTCGGGTAGGATCTACGGTGTTCAGTTTTCTGCAATGGCGGGCGCTGGCGTGCGGCTGGTATGGCGACCTATTTCATTCCACCTTTGCGGCCTATCTTCTGATAGAACTCGGTGCCGTACCTCTTCTTGGTCGTCTGCCCACCCTTCTTGCCTCCCACGCTACCGATCTTCGAGTAGAACTCGGAGCCGTACTTCTTCTTGGTGGTCTGACCCCCCTTGCGCCCGGCCTCGCTTCGGGTCATCTTCGCCTTCGCCACTGCAATCGCCCCCCATACATTTGAGCGCTGGACCAACGTCCTTCTCTGTCCCGGGAACCTCGTTGTCCGCGGTCACATTATCTCATCCCTGAGCCCCATTTTCCAGTTGGTTGCTTACCTGTTTCGAGGTCAATCCCGCAATTCCTACAAGCGATTTTTGCGAACCTTTGAGAGGGTGTCTTCAACTTGACAAGATAACAGTCGCGCTTATAATTGCATTACTTCTCACAAGCAGCGAACTGTCGTTGCTTTAGGCACGGCCGAAGGGGGGGTGGAACCGTGGAGCCAAAGGATGTCCCATATCTCCTGCTTGGCGCTATGAGCACCATAAGGGAAGAGACCAAGAAGACCGTTGATGACCTCGTCGAGAAGGGCAAGACCGGCGGCGGCAAGTCCGCGAAGGGAATCGCCCAGGCGGACAAGGCGGTCCGGGACCTGGTGAACAAGGGTAGAAAAGAGCGGGAAGACCTCCTGACCGCCATCGGTAAAGAAGTCACCAGGATTCTCGACAACATGGGCGCTATCACCAAGAACGACATCAGGGCGCTCGACAAGCGACTCGCGAACATAGAAAAGCGGATCAAGTAGACGGGGCGCATCCCCGTTGCGGCAATAACGAAACGAGGTGCTGACATGGAGCTTAACGACATGCCTTATCTCCTTCTCGGTGCCCTCGCATCTGTCAGGGACGACTCGATCAACAACGTCGACGACATGATAGCGAAGGGGAAGGAGCTGGCTGAGGGCGGCAAGGCCAAGGTCAAGGATTCGGCCCAGGACAGGAAGCTGGAAGCCACCATCCAGGACCTGGTGAAGAAGGGCAAGAAAGAGAGCGCAGAGCTCGTAGACGGGGTGGGCAAGGTTGTGAAGGACACGCTCGACTCGCTCGGCATAGTGACCAAGGCCGACATCAAGGCAGTCGAGACGCGGCTCGCGAGCCTCGAGAAGAAGCTCGGCCCCGCGAAGAAGAAGGCTCCCGCAAAGAAGAAGGCGGCCAAGAAGCCTGCAAAGAAGAAGGCTCCCGCAAAGAAGAAGGCGGCCAAGAAAGCGTAGGATTACATTTCGTGAGTTAAACCCGTGGCCTTTCGGTCACGGGTTTTTCATTTTCGGTGTAAAGAAAGTGCCTGGCACCGGTTTTACACTCACTCCTGGTCGAGGAAGAACGAGCCAGTGTCCTGCGGCATGCTCTGCGCATCGACAGGGGTTTGTTCCTGGCCTCCGGTCTCGGGGGGCATCGGCGCTGCAAGAAGCGAGGCTGGCTGCTTCAACTCCGTGAAGGGCGGGACGCGCTCGCGTGACTTGCGCGCGATGACCGCGCCTATCACGCCCACCAGGAGTACCAGCGCGCCGAACGCGAGCGCGATGTCGAAATAAGCGATGACAAGAGAGCTGATCGTGCGAAGCGCCTGGTTCGCCGCAGGCCTGTAAGTTCCCGCCGCGCCCGCCTTCCATACAAACTGGTGTCCGATGCGCAGCATCAGCGATGCCGGAAGGGCGCTCATGATGAAGGCTATACCCGCGCCTGCAACCTTTCCCCACCCGCGGCAGAAGACGATGAACAGTATCCCGAAGGCGAGGGCCAGGACACCGAAGATTATTATCGGCCACAGCAAGTCGTTGTGGGTCTTGCGGTTCATCTCACTCAGGATCGTGACACAGACGGCCTTTGCCCTCTCCTCGCCCGCGCCGAGCGCTGCCTTCATCGGAAGGCTCTCTTTGTATCCTTGAGCGTAGATCTGCTTCTCCGCCTCGGCGATCACCCGGTCCGCCAGGTCATCCGCCGAAAGCGAGGCGATGACGTCGCCCTTGAGGGTGATGGTGATGCCTATGTCCGGGATATAGATGCTGGCGCCGCGGCTCTTGCGAGCCTTGCTCCGAAGCTCCTGGTAGTTTCCTTTGACGAGCTGCTTGACCTGCGTCGCGTTCTCGATGATCGGCACCATCACTTGCTTCGCGGCGCCCGGACCGGTCACCTGGTATAGTCCCGCCGAGATGAGCGCGAGCAATATGAAGAACGAGGTGATGACCCCGAATATCCACTTGAGGTCGACACGCCAGTGGCTTGTCTCACCACGAGTAAGCGATTCGAACTCGGGCTCCTCGAGAGACATCATGTCGAGAGGCGCCGGGCCCATGGGCGGGTACATGCCGACGGGAAAGCCCGGCGGCGTCATCGGGCCCCCTGGCCCGAACGGTCCCGGCGGTGGGATCCGGGAGGCCGCCGGGGGAAGCGGTGGGCTCTCCGGAGGCAGTGGCGGCTGGCCGGGGACAACGGGCATCGGGCCGGTCTGGCCCGGCCCGGGATATCCAAAGTAAGGGGGTGGCATCGTGTAGGGCGGCGGATACCATGGCGGCGGCATGAAGTATCCGGGAGCCGCCTGGGTTCCTGGAGGAAAGAACCCCGGAGCCTCCTGCTGTTGGGCTGGCGCAGCCGGTGGCGCCTCAGGCTGAGCCGGGGGTTCGATCGAAGTCGGCGCGGCTTCGCCGGCGGGAGGCCCTTCCGGCACAGGTGGTTGGGGCGGCGCCTGCTGGACGAGAGGCGGCGGTTGGACAACGGGTTGCGGCGCCGGCTCAACCGGCTGCGCGGGTGGCTGCACCCCGTACGGTTCCTGCGAAACAACGGTCGGAGGCGGGTGAGGGACCGGCGGCTGTGGCTCAACCGGCTGCACTGGCGGCTGTACCGGGATCTCTTCGAACGGTTGGGGCGGTTGCTGCACCGGCGGCTGCGCCTGTCCCGGAGCCTGTGGGGCTGCATATTGCTGCGGCGCTTCGACCGGCGCGTACTGTTGTTCGGCCGTGGGAGGATAGACCTGCCGCCCGGCGAGGTCCGGTGGTCGCGCGCCAGGAGCGACCTGCTGATATCCGGCTTCCTCTGCGGCGCCTTCCGCGTGGCGCCCGCGCCGCTTTGTCTTTTTTTCCTTATCTCTCATCAGATGTCCGTGCTTCGCGCGCGACGCTCGTTTCCCTATACTATTAATATTCAAGTAACGGCGACCCTTTTCCTTATCGCGTTCAATTGCCGATACTATGGGGTGGAGCGGCAAGACACTGTATCGATGGCACCCGGCCACCACGGGGTGCGTGCAGGTGCTTGCATTTCTTGGAGAATACCCTGGAGAGAAAGACAAAGCTCAGAGGTTCGAATGTCGGTTAGAAATCGCCTCATACTGGGGTCAGCCATAGAGTTCCCGGTGTTCCTGCTCATCATCCTCGGCATCCTGTATGCCACCGGGGTCGCAGACCAGCGTGACGACCAGGTGCGCCTGTCACTCCGGCGGCTCACGCAGGCGCAGGCAGTTGCAAAGTACTCGGGCCTGGAAGTCGACAGGGCTGATGACCTCATCATCTCCGGCGGCAGGAGTGTTGAGCAGGTCGACTACAACCCGCGCGTCAAAGCGGCGTTCGCCCAGTGGGAGACATCTCTCCGGGACAACATCAACCTCTCGGGCGAGTCTGACCTCGGGGACCGCCAGTCGAGCGAGCTTATGCGCGTCCAGGCGATACGCAGGACTTACACCTTGATAGGCTCGAACGTGGACCAGGCGATCGCCGCCAGCATGGCCGGCGATTACACGCAGGCGGTCGCTCTCGCCACCAAGGCGCAGAACGCCTACCGCGAAACCTTTGTACCGGGCCTCGAGTCGGTTACCGCCGCCGAGCAGACGAACGCCGCGGAGGCGGACGCGCAGTCCAAGGACGCCTCGAACACCGCGCGGCTGGTGCCGGTGGTTCTCGCCCCCATCGGCCTCATAATCTTCGCTGTGATCTCGTTCGTCCTGGTGCGCGACATCTCTCGTTCGGTGGCAGTTCTCAAGGACGGCGCCGAGCAGATCGGGAAAGGCGACCTCGACCTCGTTCTGGACACCGGGCGCAGGGACGAACTCCAGGAGGTGGCGATGGCATTCAACCGGATGGCCGCCCAGCTCAAGAGGACTAATGAGGAGCTCAAGCAGTACGCCCACACGGTATCGCACGACCTCAAGGGGCCCATGTCCTCGGTGGTGATGGCGAGCAGCCTGCTCGTCGATGAGGTGCAGTCCTCACCGCAGCTTTACAAAGAGGCCGGGGTGACCATAAGCGACATGGCACACATGATAGGCGAGAACGCCGGCCGCACCCTCGACCTGATCGACGAGCTCCTCAAGCTCGCTGAGGCAGGGCAGACACCGGTGTCGGTCGCCAGCGTCCCGGTCTCGAAGACGGTCTCCCAGGTCCTGGAGGAGCGCGCGCCGGACCTGAAGGCAAGAGGCGTCGAGGTGAAGGTGTCCGACGACCTCGGGACTCTGCACGCGAACGCGGCACACGTCTATCAGCTCTTCTCGAACCTGATAGCGAACGCCATCAAGTTCGACACCTCGGACAAGCCGGTGGTCGAGGTCTCCTACCTGGGCAAGGACTCAACCGGCGCGCACCGGTACGTGGTCAGGGACAACGGCCCTGGCATCAGCCCGGACGACCTCGGCCATCTCTTCGAGGCTTTCTATAGGGGAGAAGAAGGCGGGACCGGCATCGGCCTCGCCACCGTCCAGAAGATCATCGGGGTGTACGGTGGCGAGATAAGCGCGCACAACGACGGCGGGGCGGTCTTCGAGTTCACTTTCCGTGACTGGGAAAAGGAACTGCCCTAGGGAAAGAGCCGCAGCGCGCTCGCCTTCTGCTCCAGCACCTTCTCTCTGCTGTACGGAAGCGGCAGGTAATCCACCTTGCACCACACAGGGAAGTGGTCCTTGTAGTGCGGGCTGAGCCTGTGGCCCGACTGGCCGACGTCCAGCACGGCCCTCGAGCTGTCGAGGTCGTTGAAGTCGATTATCATGCGCAGGACCGGCCCGGCGTACGCGGCGTGGCTGCTGCAATCGGGAAGGATCGCCATCTCCGTGCAGCCGCCCATCGTCCCGCGCGCCAGCAACTGTGTCAGGCACTCGCTCGACGGCGGCGAAGCGTTGACCGTGTCGCCCTCGCCGTCGCGGGGAACGGGCCCCACGTTGAATATCTTGTCCAGGGGCCAGAAGAGCCCGAGCAGGTTCTGGCAGGTCAGGTAATGGACGCGGCCCCACTTCCAGGCCGACTGGTCGCCAGTCCCGTAGACCCCCGCAACCTCGGCAACCCCTTTCTCCAGGGCATCGAGCACCGCGTCCTCCAGGCTGCCCATTCCCGGCGGGAGCCAGTAAGGGTCTCGCATGGAGATGACATTTTCCAGGGCGAGGCTGACGCTCGTCCACGAGCAGGTGTATTCGCCGTAGAGCGTGCTCCCGAGCCGGTGCCGGAGCAGTGTCTCGCACAGGTGGTGCCAGGCATAGAAGTAGATGGTGGTCTCGACGGACTCGGCGCGTGCCTGGTGGTCCCAGGCAGCCAGTCGGCCGGCGGCTTCGCGAGCAGCAGGAGACATGCGGTCCGCGGCGGGCGTCGCCACCGCGCGCGCTACCGATTCGGCGAACGTCCTGCCCGGGTAGGTGAACGTGTCGGCGTGTATCGCCCGCATGTCGTCCGGGGACCACTTGTCCCTGGTCCTCAACAGGGCGGAGATGCGGCCGTTGCGGTATGGAGCTTCCCATGCGCGCGTGATGAGCTCCGGAAAACCCTCGCTTACTATCTTTGAGTTCGCCGTGGCGATGAAGCCTTCTTCGGGGTTCAGAGCGCGGGGCATGTCCTCGAACGGCACGTAGCCTTCCCACTCGCAGTCGCCCCCGGCGCCATGATACGGGATGGTTCCGTCCCCCTTGGCGCGGCGGGGCACTTTGACGGAAGCCATGTACCCGATGTTGCCGTCGACGTCCGCGTAGACCTGGCTCAGCGCCGGGCCGACGAAGTTCTCCATGGAGCCGACGAACTCGTCCCACGAACGGGCGCGGTTCTGCTTGAGCATCGCGTTCAGGGAGTCGAGCGAGGTGTCCTGGCTCACCCACTTGAGCGCCAGCCCCTTGTTGCCCTTGCGCTTGATGATGGGGCCGTGGCAGGTGACGAGGATGCGCAGCGTGCGGTCCCTGCCGAACCGCACCTTGACCTCCTCGGTGAGGACTTCGGCGTCGTGCCACTCGCCCTCGAAGAGGTACCGGTCGGAGTCCTCGGACTCGAACGTCTCGACGTAAAGGTCCTGCGTGTCGGGGCAGAGGCTGGTGGCGGTCCAGCCGCAGTAGCCGTTGTGCCCGTACGGTATCACGGGAAGGCCGGGGAAGCCGGCCCCGATGATGTCGCTGCCCGGGGTCGTCAGGTGGCAGAGGTAGAGCATCCCCGGGGCGTTGTGCTGGATGTGCGGGTCGCCGCAGAGGATCGGCTTGCCGGTGGTGGTGCGCTCGCCTGAGATGGACCAGTTGTTCGAGCCCGCCACCGTGCGCGCCGCAAGGCCTCCGGCTCGCGACACCCATCGGCCTCCGGCCGGCTCCGCGTCGAATCCCCAGTCGATCTCCTCGCCGGGCTCAAGGGTCTCGGCGGCCGGACCGGGACCGTCGACTTTGACCGGCGGGTTGTTGCAGGGCGCGGTCTCGGGCAGCAGCTCCATGGCGCGCTCGAGTCCGATGCTCCTGATCAGTCTCTCCCGCATGAGGTCCGCCAGCCAGAACGAGTCGAGCAGCCAGGTCGTGAGAAGCCCCAGGGTCAGGCAGTCGGCGTGGGTCCACGGCTCGGGCCTGCCTTTCAGGAACATGAACTCGAAGGGCAGCCTGGTCGCCGAGCGCGCGATGTACGCATTGACGCCGTCGCAGTAGGCAGCGAGCGCCTCTCGGGACTCGGGGTCCATTCCTCCGGCAAACTCTTCGGCGATGCGTGTCAGGCCTATGGTGCGCATGAACCTGTCCATGTCCACGCCCATGGTACCGATGGCTTCGGCGAGCCTTCCGGTCGCGAGCCGCAGCATCGTCTGCATCTGGACCATGCGGTCCTGCGCCATCACAAAACCGAGCGCGCGAAAAGCGTCGAGGTCGCTGCCGGCGGTGATGTGGGGTATGCCGGCATGGTCGTATATGACTTCCACTTCGTCATCGAGGCAGGCCAGGCGGAGCGACCCGCTGGTGCGAGGCATCGAGAGCTTCAGCCTCAAGGCCAGGTACCCCGCGCCGGCGAACGCCGCTGCCGGCGCGCCGAGCAGGAATATTCTCGCGGCCTTTCGCATTTGTGCACCTCGCAGTTGACTTCGCTCCCTGCCGTGGCCGGCGAGGGACGGATGTTTATCGCGTGAAACGCGGCGAATCGATGGCCTCTCAGGAGGCGCGACCGGTGCGCCGCGGGCATTGAAATGATAACACAAGGCCGGCTCACGACCGCCCCGGAGTACCTGGCGGCCGTTTTGCATTACACTATAGTCTGCATGCGTGTGACGCGCGGAGCTGGAGTGGAAACGGGGGCCTGCTTGCGGAACAGGAAGCTCATCATAAAGTTAGCCGTCATTGTTGGTGTGTCGCTCGGCGCCCTGATAATCGTGCCACCGCTCGGCCTCTTTCTCGTCTTTCTCATCTTCGTGAAAACCTTGCGCGGCGAGAGGGGGGAGCCCATCCGGTCGCCGATGGTGAGCGGCTCGTTTGAGATCGTTCCCAGCGCAGTCGTAGCAGGCAGCGAGCCCGTTCCGGTGAAGCTCGTCTATCGCGTCGGACCCGGCGGGATCACGGAAGGCGGTTCTGTCCGCCTCTGCCCGGGGAGTGTCCTGCGTCTGAGGGCGGACGCCTGGCAACTCCGGCTCCAGTGGGCCAACGGGTGGGGGACCCTCCAGCGCCGCGACCCGTCCAAGGCCAACTACCTCGAGGTGCGTTCGTCGCGGCCGGACGTCGAGCTCTCGGTCTCCCTCATGGAAAAAGCGATGGACCGCACTCAGCTGAGGTGGCTCAAGCGCAAGTTCCTCCAGAAGATCGGAAGGAAGCTGGAGCAGATCGACCCGCGCGACGTCTTCCTCCAGAACTTGAAAGTAACCGTGCGGCTGGAACGCGGTTCGCTCGACGAGGGCGACACGGTGGAGTTTTCGCTCGGCGAAGGCTCCGGGTTGCGGCCGCCGCTGGGCACCATGAGAACAGAGTTCGCGATCGAGGTCGACTCTTCCGCGAACGGCGACTACTGGTTGGACTCGGCGGTCCCGAGGCTCGACGCCGTGGGCGGGGCGCCGGCCGGCATCGACGTCGTCGCACCTACACTCGCCGCTCCGGGGGAGACGGTCCGCGTGCTGGTGAGGTGCCTGGACTCGCGCGGCCTGCTGTCGCCAGCCACGGGAGGCAAGCTCCTCATTCAACCCGAGGGCAACCTCGAGGCGCCGGCTGAAGTCGTGATGCCGGAGAGCGGTGACGGGGTGGCCAGGTTCCAGGCGCGGGTAAAGGGGCCGGGCATAGCGCGCCTGCACGTGCGCTGGTCCGAGCAGAGGCTCGAGGGGACCAGCAATCCCATCGTGTGCAGCGGAGCGCCGGGCCGCCTGCTGTGGGGCGATATGCACACGCACTCTCTTGTCTCTGACGGGACCCAGGAGCCGTGGTATCTGTACCACAGGGCGCGCGACCTGATGGGCAGGGACTTCACGGCCGTCTCCGACCATGACAACTGGAGCTTCGGAGAAGAGCGCCCCCGCAGCCCGGAAGAACTGTCGCTCATGATGCGCCTCGCGGACGACTACTGCAGGACCGGGGAGTTCGTCACTTTCCGGACCTACGAGTGGACGAACAATGTGCTCGGGCACCGCAACGTGCTCTTCGGTCCCGACGAGATGCCGATCTTCCTGCCGATGACCAACCCGGACTACTCCACGCCGGAGGGTCTGCTCGCCGCGCTCGAAGGGCGCGATGTCATGGTGGTCCCGCACCACACCGCCTGGAAGACGCACGCCGGAGAGATGCATTTCGACTTCGGGCCGCGCGGTCACGAGAAAGGCGCAGGGCTGCAGCGCCTGGTCGAGGTCTATTCGCGTCATGGCAACTCCGAGTTCTACGGCTGCCCTCGCCCGATCTCGCACGTCGCGCTTGTGGAAGGCGTGCGAGGCACGGTTATGCGGGCGGTGCTCGGAAAGGAGTACGCCGGTACGAAGTCGAGGAGCTACGTGCGCGACGCCCTCGCCGCGGGGCACCGGTTCGGGCTCGTGGCGGGTTCGGACGAGCACATCGTCGGCGTGGATCCGCGAAGGGCGCCGTCGCAGTTGTACAGCGGCGGCATCACGGGCATCTTCGCCACGGCGGTCACTCGGGAGGCCGCCTGGCAGTCTCTCAAGGACAGGCGCGTCTGCGGCACCACCGGCGCGAGGATGCTGATCGAGTTCCGGGTCAACGGCGTGCCTCACGGCGCGGAGATGGCTTCCGACGGGGAGGTGCACGTCACGGGGCACGTGGTCGGCACTTCAGGCCTCGAGCTCGTCGAACTGGTCAAGTTCGATTCGAAAGGCTACAGCGCGGCCTGGCATGGTGGCGGCAGCGGCCCGGAGGCTGTCGTCGACTGGAAGGACCCGTCCTTCCGCGAGAACTCTTTCTATTACCTGAGGGTCATCCAGGATGACGGCCACATGGGCTGGGCCGGGCCGACCTGGGTCGACTACACTCCTCTGGGCAGGCTCTGATAACAAAAAGTGCGCCACCGGGGCCTGACCCCAATGGCGCACTTGTTGCTTCTTATCTCACTTCAGCAGGTCGGACGGCATGCCCGGCGTGTTGCTCACGTCGGCCCCGTAGTTCTTGACGACCCACTGTCCGCTCTCCTTGTGCAGCACGACCTTCGCGTCTGGTATCTGCGCCTCCGCCGGCCAGTCGGCGTTGAAGAGCTCCCAGGTCGGGTCGATCTTGCTCTCGTTGAGCAGCGTGATCGTGACGGCCGAAGTGTCGATGCCCTTCGAGGCGATGTAGTCCAGGATGACCTGCTGCTGTGTCTTCGCCGGCGGCTGCGGCGGAGTCGGCGCCGGCAGTGTCATCTGAAGGTCCGCGGGCGCGCCGTCGGTCGCCAGCTTCTGCGGCGTGAACGAGGCGGCAGCGTCGATGATCGTCCAGTTTGGATTGACCTTTGCGGTCGGCACGTTGTGCAGCAGGAAGTAGGTGGCCGTGCCCTTCGCCTTCCCACCCTGGTCGATCTTCCATGTCGGGTCAATGCCGGACAGCTTCACGACGCTGAACGTCCATCCTGCCGTGCTGACTCCGGCCTTCTTCTCGTAAGCCTGCATAGCCACTATGGGTGTGATGCTCTCGATGTCGCCTGATGGCTCGTTGGGCTTCGGAGTCTGGAGCCCGAAGATAAGCTCGTTGCTCTCGCCGGCCGCGGTCAGGATGCTGACCGGCTGAAGGGTGCCGCTCAAGCCGGTCGGGATCTTGAAGGTCACCAGCACGTTGCTCCAGGTCACAACGTCCGCGACCTTCACCCCTACGTGCACCACGCTGTTGCCCTGCGAGTCACCGAAATTGCTCCCGACCACGTTCACCTGCGTGCCCGCCGGCCCTGCCGACGGATCGAGGTTGGATACCTGCGGCTTTGCAGCCGGCTTGGATGCACAGCCCGCTCCGAGGGCGACCGCCATCACGGCCACCAGGAAGACGGCGACCAGCATCGGCAATGACTTGCCTGTTCTCATGAGTTCCTCCTAAGAATAATTGAGATGTCGGTCCCGTAGCCTCCCGGCCCCCGCGCCCCCCTTTCCATCAGACCGTCACGCGGAAGGCTGGCCATAACCGACGTTGTACCCGAAGTCCGTTCGGCACAGTTGTTCTGCCTGTGAACGCAAAAACCCTTGCGGTTCCGGTCGGACCGCGCTGCAAAAGCGCGCAAGAAAAGAGGCCCCGCAGGGGGCCTCTCTGTGATCAGCTCATCCGGGGACCTAGTCTTGTGACGGCTCCTCGCCTGGCTTCTGGAACATCGGAGGACGGTAGGTCGCATACCGCAGCTTCGAGACCACCGTGCCCGCGCTGCGCGTGAAGACGTTCGGGTTGATGCACTCGATATAACGCGGCAGCAGGCGCTCGTTCTTGTTGATCATGTCGGCGACCTTCTGCGGGTCCATGTACTTCATGACCTCGCCCATGAACTCGAGCCCATCGTTCATGGAGTCGGCGATCGCTTTGGGGTCCAGGTTGGACATGATCGCGGCCATGAAGCCGGCGTTCTCGTTTATGGCCTGCGCGACGGAACGGGGGTCCATTCCCTCCATGACCCCGGCGATCATCTCCTTGTTGCTGCCCATCTTGCCTGCAAATCTGCCCACGCTTCGCATCAGAGACACTGTGCAACCCCCTTCCGTTCGGTGAACCACCTGCCTCCCGGCCGCGACCGGGGATGGGCGGTAGGTAATTTTTATAACCTATCAGAACTGACCAGTCAAATGTCTGTGTCCGTTTTTCGTCGCGGCTCTTTTCAGCGGCTGGAACACCGTTCAGGGAAAAGGAAAAGCAGCGGGCTGCGCGTCCCGCTGCTTTTCTGTCGTCTCTTACCTTGGTTTTCCTTCGGCACTAACCAGACGGCGGCGTCGGCTGTGACTGGGGTGGGGGGGTGGGAGTCGTCTGGGGTGGGAGGACCCTGCCGTTCTGGTCCTCCTGCAGCCACGGACTGCCTCGCCTACCGCCGCCGTCACGATTCATCATCGGGCCCCGTTGCATCCGCTGCTCCATCATCTCGAACCTCTCGCCGCGTCGGCACCCTCCTTCGTTGAAAACGGCGAGACAGATGGTCGAGACCAGGAGCAGCACGGCGATGATCGACACAGCGATCAGGGCTATCAGCAACCAGTTCTCTTTCCTCGGCGGCCTGGGGGGCGCCGCGGGGCTCTCGACAGCCGGGGGCGCTGGTGGCGTCTCGGCTGGCGCCGGCGCTGCCTCGGGTGCCTTGTCTTCCGGCTTCGTTTCCTCCGCCTTCATCTCCTCGGTCGGAGCCTCGTCCATACGTAACCTCCTCTTCACACTGCTGAGAAAGATGTCTTTTCGTTCATCCTGGCTCTCAGTCTATTGTCCAATCCTGAAGAAATCCTGAGAATGACGGTTGTCATCCGAATTCTTCTTCGACCCGGCGCCCGGATGCGCGAGGCTGTTCTGCTTTCACTTTTCCCTTCGCCTTTCGATGATATTGGTGAGCACCGTAATGAAATCGGGGCGCGCGGCGTCTATCATGGTGAGTGACCGAATAAGGGGGAAGAAATGCGCTTGAGGATGAGCGCGCTCTCTTCTACGGGTTCAACAACGGCATCTACCTCGACGGTGAGGGGCGGACGCGCTCGGCCATCCTGCTCATGTCCAGCGCGGACGGCCTCTCCTGGGACCAGGTCTACCCCGAGCCGATAGTCGAGCCCGACGGGGACGGCTGGAAGAAAGCGCTCGTCTACCAGCTCGACGTCAAGCGGGTCGGTGACGAGATGTGGATGTACTACAACGCTCGCAGCGGCTGGCGGTTCGGGCGAGAATGCATAGGGCTCGCGACCTGCAAGGCATGACGACGCAACAAGTGGTCTGACCCCTTGTTGCGCGAGGTCACTTGGCAGCCATGCGCTTCTGTATCTCGGCCTGCAGGTCCTTGATCTCCGTCTCCGCGGACTCGAGCTCCTCGACGGTCGAAGCGTCCACGACCTTGACACCCAGGTCCGCGATCCTGTTCTTGAGGTCCGACACGTCGGTGCCCGAGGCGATGGCTGTCTTCGTGGTGGTCATCAGGTCCGTGAACTCGTCCTCGACCCGCTTCCTCACCACGTCGATGCTCTCCGAAGAGCCGGTGTCCTCAACCGTGCCTTTCTCGGCGACGAACGGGAGGAACACCTCGTCCGTTGCTTTCTCTCCCGAGCCGGACCATACGTCGAGCTTCGCCTGGGCTTTGATCGTTTTGCCGCTGCTCTTGGTCATGTAGACCTTGTACGTGCGGGTCTGCGTCCCGTTCTGCGACTTGACCTGGAAGGTCTTTCCGATCAGCTCATCGCCGTCGCTGGACATCAGGCCGAGGCGGATCTCACCCTTGCCGCCCTGGCTGTACTTAGCATCAAAAGTAGCGGTCAGCACCATGTCTACCCCAAGAGGGACCTTCTTGAGATCGAGCGTCTTTCCGTCCTTGCGGGTCACCTTCAGGTCCTTGATGCTGGCGACTTGCTTGTCAGGGAGAGCGAGGAACACGATGAGCACCACGACCCCGGCGACGATTATCGCCACCAGCGCGATCGCCAGCGCGGTCCAACCCTTGCTTCTTCCCTTCAGTTTTCCGATGCCGCGAGGCGTGGCTGTCGGGGGCGCCAGCACGGGAGCCACGGGTGGTGGTGGTATGGGCGCGACAGGGGCAGCGGCTTGCGCGGGCGCCTGGGCCTGCTGCGTGGGAACAGGCGCCGGGGGAGTCGCCTGCTCCTGCGACACGGGCGCGCCGCAGTTGACGCAGAACCGCTTGCCCTGGATCAGAACGCTACCGCACTTGTTGCACTTCATGATGATCCCCTTGCTCAATTGACCAGTTTATCGGCGCGCGCGGCACCTATATTGAGGGGGGCATTCAGGCGGAACCGGGCGGTGGGGGCGTGACGAACGAAGCGGCTGACGCACATTGAGGAGTCAGAAAGGCGCATGCCGGCGCGACCTTGATCTCGAAAGCCTTGCCCTTCTTGGACTTCGTGGTCGTTAAGACCAGGACCAGGATGAGCGTCAGGATGACCAGGATTATCAGGACGAAGACGATCACCGCCTTCGGGGTGAAGACTTTCGTCTGCTCGGGCATCGAGCGCGGTTTCTGCATCGGCGGCTCCTCATAGGGGACGGGCTCGGGCACGCGCATCCATGAAATGTCCTTGCCGCAGTTCGCGCACTCCTGCGCGTCGGCTTCGTTGCGGTGGCCGCAGTAAGGGCAGAACTTGTGCGGGACCCTTGTCTTTCGGTAGAGCTGCTTCGCGCCCTCACTCAGTTGCTCGTCCTCTTTGTCTTTGTCTTCCGGCATCCTTGCGCTCCTAGTGTCAAAGTCCGTTGTGATTATTGTAGTCGACATCAGCCGGCGGGGTCATGTCGGGAAGAGGCGTCACTCCCACCTCAATCCTCCCCCCTCAAGGGGGAGGAAGAACTGGCTATGCCTCGCCCATCTCCAGGCGCACCCGGTGCACCTCGCCGTCCGCGTGGGGGAAGATGATGTTCCCCTCCAGCTCCTTGCCGTCGACGACGATGCGCTTGACGCCTTTGCTGATGCCCTTCGGCTTGTCGATCTCGATCTCGTAGATGGCCTCGCGGAACCAGCGCCTCGCGGTTATCGCTTCCCAGTCCTTCGGCAGGCACGGGTCGAGCACCAGCCCGTGGTACCCTGGCCTTATCCCGAGGATGTACTCCCAGAACACGTGCCACTGCCAGGCCGCGCCGCCCGTGAACCAGGAGTGGGAACCTTCGCCGAAGTACTCGGACTCCGGCCCTGTTATGTACTCCGCATAGACGTAGGGCTCCGACTGGTAGAGGTCTCCGTCCTCAGTGGACCGGATGTTCGGGAGGACCTGCCTGTGCGAGTCCATCGCGGTGTCGCCGTCACCCACCATCGCCCACGCCATGGTCGCCCACGCTGTCGCGTGCAGGAAGATGGCCGCGTTCTCTTTCGTCCCGACCGCGAACCGGGTGATGATCCCGATGTCGGGGTCCGGCTCCTTCCAGCCCGGCAGGAACAGCGCGCACCCTTTGCCTGTAAGGAGCCTCTTTCTCACAGACTCCATGGCGACCTTAGTGCGCTCCTTGTCGAGGCCGGCGATGACGGCCCACGACTGGGAGTTCGCGAATATCTCCGCGGTCCGGTTGCCCTTGCCGCCGATGACCTCGCCTTCATCGGTCGTGCCGCGCATGTACCACTCGCCATCCCAGGCGTGAGTCTCCAGTGCGCTCTTCAGCGCGCGCGCCACGTTTCCGACACTCTTGACGCCGGGAAGGCCCCGCACGAGCGACGCCAGCTCGAGGTACTCGTTGCAGAGCATCAGCAGTTGTTCGGAGGCCATGGTGGACTCGCCGCGACCGTCCCGCCCCGCGTAGTTGATGGCGTCGTTCCAGTCCCCCTTCTCGATGAGAACCAGGTCGCGCGGGCTCCTTCGCTGCCATACGTTCTCGATGATCCGGTAGATGAGCTCGGCGAGCGTCATATCCACCCCGTCGTACGTCGTGACCATGTCGTCCACCAGATCAAGGTTCCCGCTCTCCTTGAGGAAGCGGAAGATCGATATCGGCAGCCACATCGCCACGTCGATGTTGCCCGGGATGCCGGACGGCACCCCGAGGTCGCGGATGTACCCCTGGTCGACGCTCCCATCCGAGCGCACGAGCGATATGTGCATCAGTATCCGTTCCCACGCGTCGTCGAGGAACCGCGGCAGCGCTCCCAGGATGCACTGCGCCGAATCGCGGTAGCCCCAGGTCTCGTTCCCACTGCATATGAAGTACGAGCCGTCCGACCGGTACCACCAGAAATTGACACGCGCCTGGTACTTGTTCCAGATGTTGACGAACTGGTTGACCTGATTGTCCGGGGTGAACACCGTGTCGCCATAGGCGATGTCGAGCCAGTACTGGTTGCACGCCTCGAACCGTTCCTCATAGACCTCCGGCCTGATGTGGTAAGGGATCTTGTCGAAGTCGTCCTCGTTCTGCAGCACTCCCATCGCCATGATGACGCGCTCTTCGGCGCCGGGCTCCAGGTCGAAGGTGTACTTGTGGGCGAAGACCGCGGCGCGCCCTTCGTTCTCGCTGTTTGAGAGCTCGCCGTCCCGGATCGCCCTGGGATAGGCGGTCCCTTCCCCCGGCCCGATGAAGTTCTCGCGAAGCGTCTCGAAGCTGTCGAACTCGTGCGTGCTCGCGAAGAATATCTTGATGGGCCACTCGCGGTTGGGGACGAAAGCCTCCCGGTTCCAGTAGGTCTTCTCCGCGACCAGGACGTCCCCGACCCTCTTGACCCTGTTGAAGAGGATGTTCGAGTAATAGGAGATGATATTGGGCATGTGCTGCCCGAGGAGCAGCTCCACCATCGGGTAGGCCTCGACGTGCCTGTGCCTGCCGGACTCGTTGATGAAGTGGAGGATCCAGTACTCCAGGTCGGCGTCGAGGGGCACCAGGTAAGACAGCCAAACCTTCAGCCCGTCCACCTCCGCCTCCAGGCGCTGGTAGCCCATGCCGACGCGGCAGAGCCACTTGTCCGGGTCGCGCCTGACCGGGAGCCAGTTGGGGCTCCAGAGGTCGTCGCCCTCCTTGACGTAGACGAACCGCCCCGGGTCGTTGTTGAGGGCCGGGGCCCAGAGGTTGATGCCGTAGGCCGGGGGCTGTTTCCAGAACGAGTAGCCGCCCCCGGTGTGCGTTATGAACGAACAGTACCTGCCGTTGGTGAGGTAGTTGATGTAGGGGAGTTGAAGCCTCGGGTTGGTGATGATGTACTCCAGCCCGTCCTCGCTGAAGTAACCGCTTCGCATTCTTTCAGGGTCCTTAGCCACCTCTTGCCCCCCGCGCAGGTCTCAAGCCGAGTCGACCATCAATAGTTGTTTCTCGGCGTGCAAAAATTCACCTCCCGGCGAGGGCTTCCTCCCCGGCCTCGAGCGGTCCCACGTGCAGGGCGGTCTGCACTCGCAGCAGCGCAAGCAGCCACTCGATAGTGGCCTCCGCGCTCTTGTTAGGGCTGACGCCGTGCAGCATCAGGCTGTCCGAGCAGCAGAAGGCGGCGAAGTCGTAGAGCGGCTGGTTGAGGGCGTTGCGGCCGAGGAACCACTCGAACGCGGCGCGCGCGAGCTCGAGGTACCGCTCGTCCCTCTCGACTTTAAAGGCGTCCACGTAAGCCTCGGTGAGGGACGCCGCCTCCACCGGCACCTGGTTGAACTTCGCCCGCTCCCCGTCACGCGGGTACCAGCCCTGGTCTCCCACCAGGTCGAAGTAGCCGTCCCGGAAGCACTTGCGGGTCAGGAACTCCAGGCTCTCGAGCGCGACCTCGCGATATCTGTCCACCTGCGTGGCACGGTAGGCGAGCAGCAGCGCCCGGGGCAGTATGCCGTTTGCGTATGTCAGAGAATCCTCGAACCACTCCCAGCCCTCTGCGGCTGTGGCCTCAAATACACTGACCAGGTCCGAGGCCATGTTGCGCAGCGCCGCCTCAGGAAGCGACGCGCCGGGAAACCGTGAGAGGTAGTGGTAACAGCCACAGATCGAGTATGCCATCGCGCGGGGGTAAGTCGGCC
>Ga0209429_10000405_pt1 | contig 29520 bp, 31 predicted proteins | sample BarGraNGADG00212_3_FD_184493 | JGI IMG/M metagenome (GOLD analysis project Ga0209429, IMG submission 184493) | Arctic peat soil microbial communities from Barrow, Alaska - Barrow Graham LP Ref core NGADG0004-212 (SPAdes) (version 2) | ecosystem: Environmental > Terrestrial > Soil > Wetlands >...
AGCCATTCCCGACCTGCTGTTCGAAGCCCAGGAGCAGGCGACCGCTGAAGCCCACGTCCAGGACTGAACGCAAAAAAGGGGTCGAGCCACTTTTTTGCGTTTTTGCGTCAGTTGACGAGGGAGCGCAGCAACCCCAGGTCGTCCGGTGTCCCCTCCTCCTCGTGGGGCAACTCGATGATGGCAGGCAGGTGCCGCAGCGCTTCGTGGTTCACCATGTAGCGGAACGCTTCAAGCCCGATCTCTCCCTCGCCGATGTGCGTGTGCCTGTCGAGGTGCGAGCCCAGCGCACCGGCGGTGTCGTTCAGGTGTAATGCGCGCAGGCGGTCGAGGCCGATGAACCTGTCCATCTCCTCGAGCATCCCGTCGATCCCGGCGGCGGTACGTATGTCGTATCCCGCGGCGAAGACGTGGCAGGTGTCAAGGCAGAAGCCGAGCCTCTCGGGGCGCCCGGCCTGGTCGAACACCATCCCGAACTGCTCGAACGTGTTGCCTATCGAGGTGCCGGCGCCCGCGGTGGTCTCGAGCAGCAGCATGGCGCGGCCGTCCTGGCGGTCGAAGCACCTCCTCACGGCTTCGGCGATCCTCCGGAGGCCGAACTCTTCCCCCTCACCCTTGTGGTTGCCGATGTGGGAGATCACCGCCATCGCATCCAGGCGGTCCGCCTTTTCGAGGGAGCTCGCCAGTGAGGCGATGGACCGCTTCCAGATCGGCTCGGACGGCGCGGCCATGTTAATGAGGTAGATCGAATGGAGCACCACCGGGTCGATGCCGGCGGTCTTCCGCGCCGCCCTGAACTCCTCAGCGTCCTCGGCCGACACCGGCGTGGTGCCCCACTGCTGAGGGCTTCCCGGGAACATCTGGATGGTCTCGCACCCCGCGTCCATGCCGTTCACGATCGCCGACACGGGAGGGCCGCTCACACCTACGTGGTAACCAAAGCGCAATCCGCCGCCTCCTCGTCCTCCTGCATGAGTGCACATTCGACGCCGTGAGGCCGCTTCCTCACATCTTCTCGGGCGCAGAGACGCCGAGCAACCCCAGGACGATCTCGAGGACCTGGCGCACGGCGCGCACCGCGAATATCCTCGCCCGCGTCAGGCACTCGTCCTCGGTCACCACCCGGCAATCGCGGTAGAACGCGTGGAATGCCGAGGCGATCTCCTCCGCATAACCGGTCAGCCGGTGCGGGGCACGGCGCTCGGCGCAGAACTCGACCATCTCCTCGAGCTCAGCCAGCTTGCGCAGAAGGTCCATCTCGGATTCGGTCACCAGGGTATCGAGGTCCTCCGGCGAGGGGTCGGACATATCGGCCCCCGACTCCTGCGCGTACTTGAGGATGCTGCAGATGCGGGCGTGCGCGTACTGCACGTAGTAGACGGGGTTCTCGGGTGACTCCCTCTTGGCGAGCTCGATGTCGAACTCGAGGGGCGAGTCCGAGGAGCGCTGCAGGAAGAAGTATCGGGCGGCATCCGCCCCGACCTCGTCCAGCAGCTCGTCCAGCGTGACGATATCGCCCGTGCGCTTGGACATCGTGACCGGCTCGCCGGCTCGGAACAGCTTGACCAGCTGGCCCAGGATGACCTCCAGGTGGCCGGCTCCATATCCCATAGCGTCCATCGAGGCTTTCATGCGCGGTACGTAACCGTGGTGGTCCGCGCCCCAGATGTCGATCACGAGGTCGAAACCCCGCATCATCTTGTCGCGGTGGTAGGCGATGTCCGACGCGAAGTAGGTCGGCTCGCCGTTGGAGCGGACGAGTACGCGGTCTTTCACGTCGCCGAACTCTGTGGTGCGGAGCCAGAGAGCCCCTTCCTCCCTGTAGGCCTGGCCCTTGCGCTCGAGCTCCGCGATCGCCTCCTCGACCTCGCCCTTGCGGTACAGGTCGCGCTCGCTGAACCAGACGTCGAAGTTCACCCCCATGCGCTCGAGGACCTCGCGGATGGCGTCGACCATCTTCGGGTACTCCATCTCGGTGAAGACCGAGGCGCGCTCCTCTTCGGCCATGCTCACGTATTCGTCAGAGCGCTCGGTGACGATGCGTCTGGCTATGTCGATTATGTACTGCCCGGCATAGCCGCCCTCGGGCAGCTCCGCCTCGATCCCGAGCTCCTGCAGGTAACGCGCGGAGATAGAGCGGCCGAAGTTCAGGAGTTGCGTCCCGTAGTCGTTGATGTAGTACTCGCGCTCGATGTCATAACCCGCGTGGGACATCACGCTCGCGAGCGCATCGCCGAGCGCGGCCCACCTGCCGTGCCCCACGTGCAGCGGCCCCACAGGGTTGGCGCTGACGAACTCCACCTGGACCTTCCTGCCGCCGCCCACGTCAGACATCCCGAAGCCGGGCCCCTTCTCCACTATCTCGATGAGGACGCTCCGGACGAAATGGGGTGTCAGGTGGAAGTTGATGAAGCCCGGGCCGGCGACCTCGACGCTCTCGATGATGTCCGGCGCTTCCGGCAGAGCCTCGGAGATTATCCTTGCGACTTCCCGGGGGTTCTTCCCCACTTTACCCGACAGTGCGAGCGCCACGTTAGTGGCCCAATCGCCGTGCTCCTTGCGGTTCGGGCGGTCGAGCTCTATGTGGCCGGCGTCGACCTCGGGCAGCAGTCGCTGCGCGACCGCCTGGTCGAGGGCTTGCTGTATGAGTGCTGTGATCTGTTCTTTGGACATGTCGTGCCTGCGACCGGGCCTGCCCGGTCTTACTGCTGAGGTAGTGTGGTCGGCTTCTCCGCCAGAGTCAGTTGCGTCGTCTTCTTCGACCCACCGGAGTAGTAGGTGACGCTTACCTTGTCGCCGACGCCGTGGGTGCGAACCCGCGCGATGACGTCGTCCATGGACTTCACCGGTTTGCCGTCGATCCCGACGATTATGTCGCCTGCCTTGATGCCTGCTTTGTCAGCCGGGCTCCCGGGGACGACGCGCGTCACGTAGGCCCCCTGGCTGACCGGCAGGTTGTACCGCTGCGCGATGCTCTGGCTCACGGTCTGGCCCAGGACTCCGATGTAAGGATGCGAGACGGGCCGCCCGGCGATCAGGTCGTCCGCCACCTGCTTTGCGGTGTTGATGGGTATGGCAAAGCCGATGCCGACCGAGCCGCCGGACTGGCTGGCGATGAGCGTGTTGATGCCGATCAGCCTCGCGTTGCCGTCGCAGAGCGCCCCGCCTGAGTTGCCCGGGTTGATAGGGGCGTCGGTCTGGATGAGGTCAGTCAGGATGTTGGTCGTCTGGCCGTTCGACGAGGTCGCGCCCAGGGCGCGGTGCAGGGCGCTGATGATCCCGGCGGTCACGGTCTGCTCGAACCCGAGAGGACTCCCCACCGCCACCACCAGTTGGCCTACCACCAGGTTGTCGGAATTCCCGATCTCGATGGGCGGAAGGCTGGTCTTGTCGATCTTCACCACCGCGATGTCGTTGTCGGGGTCGGCCCCCACCTTCTTGCCCTTGAGCTCCTCGCCGCTGGCCAGCGTCACCGTGATGTCCTGGGCGTCGCTCACGACGTGGTTGTTGGTGATGATGTACCCGTCGGACGTGTAGATCACCCCCGAACCGGTGCCTTCCTGGGGCGTGGTGAGGGTGAACGGGTTGGTCGTCTGCGGGGCGGTCGTGACGTTGATGTTGACCACCGAAGGTGTGACCTTCTTCGCGATCGCGGTGACGTCGGTGGCGCCCTGCGTCGGGCTCACTACGTTGGTGCTCTGCCTGGACACGTTGTTCTGGGGGTTGGATACCGCTTTCCGTATCTTCCCGCGGACGAGGTCGTACGGATTGACGCCGAAGATCGCCGGCATGACCAGCAGGACGATGAGCGCGCCGATCAAGCCCGCAACGATTGCCGTGAATATCGCCCCGCCTCGCCTTCGCTTCGGCTGGGCGACGACTACAGGAGCCACGGGTGGCACGGCAGCAGCCGGAGGCATCCCCGCGCCTGGTCCCGCAACCGGGCCCGTCAGCTCCACCACGGCTCCAGGAACAGGCTGAGGAGGAACGGGCGGCGGCTGGTATGGCGGCTGTCCGCCTCCGGTCTCCGCCGGGGGACTGTCCTGCGGCGGACCCGCGGGCGGCACCGGAGGAGTGGGCGCTCCGAGCCCGGGCGCGCTGTAATCGCCCTGCCTCGACTGCGGTTGCTCCGGCGGGACCCCTCCCCCTCCCGGAGGCTCGGTACCCCCAGTCCCGTTCATGTCTGACCCCCTTCTTGTGCGGCCAGGTTCATTCTCATATACTCGAATCCATTATGGCCGCGCCGTTAGATTCTAGCACACCACCTCGACGCGAAAGTTCGCGATATCCATGCCGTTTGAGCCGATGAATCAGCGGTAATCAGCAGCACAGGGGGTTGTCATGAGCAGGAAGATGAAAGACCCGATTGGAGACACGCCGGCGCAGGGGGCGCCTCAGCACGCGGGCCCCTATGACAAGAGGCCGCCCCTGCGGGTGAGCTTCGGCGTCTACGTGATAAGCCTGATCGTCGTGGCCCTCCTCGTCTTCATCGTGATGCTGGTCCAGTATCTGCCCGGGTACCGCAACGGCTACCGCCTGAAGCAGGTCATCAAGAACTCCGACGTCCAGATGACGGTGGACATCCCGATGACCGAGACGGTGAAGCGAAAGGACAACCCCTTTGCCATGGAGCAGCGGGACAAAGCCGCCGCCCTGCTGAAAAGCATGGGGGCGAAGTCGGCCACGGTAGTGATCGAGCCTGAAAAGTGAAAAAGAGGGGTCAGGCACTTTTTCACCGATATTTTTTACTCGACGTTTGGCTCAGATCGCAGGAGGGTCCAGATACTTAAGAAAAAGGACCTGACCCCGGGAAGTTAAGCCAGGCCGTACTCGGAAGCCATTGCCAGCGCTTTCGACCGCTCTTCCGGGGTGAGCCTCCTGTCGATGGTCGGGAAGAGGCCTGCCTTGTATTCGGGGCGATACTGGAACATCAGGTTGAAGTAGGCCCCCGGCATGTTCTCGCTGACCCACTCCATTATGGGCCGCGTGCAGCACTCGAGGTGCCCCGGCAGCACGAGGTGCCGCAGCATCACCTCAGCCGTTTCGAAAGCATAAGCGAAGTTCCTCGAGACCACGTCCCAGTAACCGCGAACGCCAGAGAATTCTTCGGCGCAGACATCGTTGCCGTACCTGAAGTCCCCGAGGTAGACGTCGATGACGCCGTTGAGCAGCTCCATCGCTTCACTCGAGGTGAACATGTTCGAGTTCCACACCATCGGCAGCGCCCTGGCCACCGGCCCCGTCAAGCGCACGGTCTCGAGGATGGTCCAGAGGTGGGGGTCCGGGTTGCCTCCGACGAAGTTCGCGTTCCGCGAGCCCTGCGAGACGCCCTCCTGGAGGACCGCCGCCAGCATCGCGGGCTCCGCGCGCAGACCCGAGAGCGCGTTCATGGCTATGTCCCAGTTCTGGCAGTAAACGCACTCGAACGTACAGCCCGTGAAGAAGATGGTGTGGCTGGGGACCAGCTCGGGTTCCTCGCCCATGTGCAGGAAGTCGGAGCTGTAGCGCGACTCGGCAGTCGCGCCGCAGAAGCCGGTCTTGCCTTCGGTCCTGTCGACGCCACAGCGGCGCTCGCAACAAACGCACGACTCGAGCATCCGCCGGGCGAGCTCGACCTTCACATCGAGCAAGCCGGGCTCCGCGGGCTCGAGGGTGCGGTCCGCCGGGGCGTCAAGCACCGCCCGCATCGTCTCGATGCCTTTTCGGTTCGCATCCCACAGCTCGTCGGTCGCGGCGGCCTCGATCTCCGCGATGCCGGCGGGCAGCGAGCGGGCGAGCCAGTTCACCGCCAGACGTTCCCCGCTCTCGATCTTGAAATAGCGCTCCAGCATCGTTGTTCCGCCGCACCTTTCAGGGCCGTCCGTCCTGGTCTTCAACCATTATATTGCTGCGGGAGACCCCGAGTTTATGTCGAAGGTCAAAGTGCTACAATGTCGGTGCGAACAAGGCAATCGGCCTTGAGCGGGAGGGGTTTATTGTGCCAGAGCAGATACGAGACGTGGCAGTAGTCGGAGGCGGACCTGCCGGCCTCACCGCCGGGCTTTACCTCTGTCGCGGCAAGATCGACACCGTGCTCCTGGAATCCGTGCTCACCGGGGGCCAGGCAGTCAACTCTCCTCTCATAGAGAACTATCCGGGCTTCCCCGAAGGTATCGCCGGCGCCGACCTGGTCGAGCGGATGAAGCAGCAGGTGGACCGCTTCGGCCTGGAGGTCAGGACCTTCACCCCGGCTATGAAACTGAGCCTGGACGGAAACGTCAAAGTGCTTTCGCTGGAGAGGGATGAGGTCAGGGCAAACGTGGTGATCGTTGCGACGGGACGCAGCCCGCGCAAGATAGGCATTCCCGGCGAGGACGAGTTCTCCGGTCGCGGCATCTCGTACTGCGCCACCTGCGACGGCCCGCTCTTCAAGGACAGGGTCATAATGGTCGTCGGAGGCGGTGACGCCGCCGTCGAGGAGGCGCTGCACCTCACGAAGTTCGCGAGCAAGGTCATCCTGGTCCACCGCCGTGACGAGCTGCGCGCCTCGGAATATCTGCAGGAGCGCGCTCTGTCGGAACCCAAGCTCGAGTTCATGTGGAACTCCGAGATCGAAGAGATCAAGGGTGAGCAGGTCGTCAAGTCCGCGGTCATCAGCAACAATGTCACAGGGGAGCGCACCGACGTCCCCGTATCGGGCATCTTCTTCTACGTCGGCAATGTACCGAACACGAAGTTCCTCGCCGACGCCGTCGAGCTGGACGAAGCGGGTTATGTCGTCACCGACCAGAACCTGGAGTCCAGCGTGCCTGGTATCTTCGCCGCAGGGGACGTCCGCTCGAGCAGGTTCAAGCAGGTCATCGTAGCAGCCGCGGAAGGGGCGCTGGCATCCTCGGGTGCCCATCGATCCCTCGAGGCCATCGGGGCCCGCGAAGCCTACAAAGGGGGCCACTGATGGTCATCGCCGTAGTGGACGGGATGGGCGGCAGCATCGGCACCCAGATAGTCCTTGGCCTGCGCCAGTCGCTCCCCGAGGACATCGAGATAATGGCGCTCGGAACCAACGCTATCGCGACCGGCAGCATGATGAAGGCGAAGGCGACCCGCGGCGCCACCGGCGAGAACGCGATCGCATTCTCCATCAAGGAGGCCGATGTCATCATGGGCTCGCTGTCCATAGTAGTGCCGAACTCCATGATGGGAGAGGTCTCGCCGGCGATCGCGACCGCGGTGGCCTCGGCCCCCGGGCGCAAAGTGCTGCTCCCGATATCCAACCCGCCGCTCGAGGTGCTTGGCACCGCGAAGAAACCGCTCCAGGCGCTCATCAAAGACGCGGTCGAACTGGTGCGCGGCATTTACGGGTTGCCCACCGAACCCCAGGAGGGACCAGATGTGTGAGGCGATCGTCTACGTCGTAAAGGGCGGCGAGAAGCAGAAGGTAATGGAGAACGTGGTCACCATGGTGCCTGAGGGAGACAAGCTTCTGCTCACCGACCTCTTCGGCGAACAGAAGTTGATAACGGCATCCGTCGACCGGATAGACCTGATCGAACACGAGATCATCCTCAAATAACGCAAGAAACGCAAGAAAGTGGTTTGACCCCTTTTTTACGTTTGGGTTAGACTACCGGTGTGACGGGGTCAAGTAGGCTCTGCCGAGATATGTTGTTCCGTTGACTGAAGGCCACGAAGGCCGGCGTTCCGGTTGGAAACCGGTTGGAGGTGGCCTTTTTGTCGCCACCATTCTGAAAGAGGTGGAAGCATGCATATCCCGGACGGGCTGCTCGACTTCAAGACCTGGGGGACTGCCTACGGCATGTCCGCCGGCGCCGTCGCATACGCTCTCTACAAAGTCCGCGACACTCTCGACGAGAAGAAGATCCCGATCCTCGGAATAACCGCGGCGTTCATCTTCGCCGCGCAACTCCTCAACTTCCCGGTAGCCGCAGGGACAAGCGGCCATTTTCTAGGGGCAATGCTGGCATGCGTGATGCTCGGGCCGTGGGCGGGGTTCCTCGTCATGGTCGTCGTGCTGACGGTCCAGTGCCTCGTCTTCGCGGACGGCGGTTTCGCAGCTCTGGGCGCCAACATATTCAATATGGCATTGATCGCCGGGTCTCTGTGCTATTTCATGTTCGCGGTGACGAAGTCGGGCCTCTCCAGGAAGTTCTCTGAAAGGACGTCGCTGCTCACCTCGGTCGCGTTCTTCTCCTGGCTTTCAGTCGTCCTCGCGGCGACCGCCGCGGCCGTCGAGATCAGCATCTCGAACATCGTTAAGCTGCCGGCAACGGCGATCTTCCCTCCGATCATCGGGACCAACTGCATCATCGGGATCGGAGAGGCCGTCATAACGACGGTCGTGGTCGCCGTGGTCCTGCAGGCCAGACCGGACCTGGTCCACGCGTACAACGGGCCACCGCTCGGGGGCGCCGTCAAAGAGGAGGCCGCCTGAGATGAAACGCCTCTTCACGCGCAGAAAGGCAGGGTTGTGGTTGCTGGTCGGGCTCGGACTCGCGATCACCGTGCTTCTGGTGTTCGCGGCGCCCTGGGCCTCGAAGAGCCCGGACAGCATCGAGAAGTTCGCGAGGGACAAGGGCATTTCGGGCTCCAGCGCGGCACCCGTGAAGGACTACAAGGTGCCCGGTGTCAACAGCGAGTCGGCGTCGACGCGTGTCGCGGGCATCATCGGCGTGGCGGCAACACTGCTGGCCGTGCTCGCGATAAGCTTCGTCGCCCTCCGCCTCGGCAAGCGCAAGAAGAGCGTCGACCTGCCTCCCGGGGAAGGCTCCGCGAATGAGGCATGATTTCATCGACCGCTATTCGAGGCTCGAGAGCCCCGTCCACGCGCTCGATCCCCGGGCGAAGTCCATCGCGCTCTTCGCAATAATCATCGCCTGCGTCACCACGCCGCCGACGGTCTGGTGGCCGTTCGCCATCTATGCCGGTATGGTGTTGATAATCGCGAACGCCTCCCACCTCCCGATGCGGTACCTGCTCACCCGCATGCTGGTGGTGCTTCCGTTCATAGTGATCGTGGCGGTATTCGTGCCGTTCATGCGCGGGGTGGGCCCGACTTACGACCTCGGTATCTTCTCGGTCACGAAAGGCGGGCTGCTCGTTCTCTGGAACGTCGCGGTCAAAGCCCTCATCTCTGTCTCCTGCCTCATCCTGCTGTCGTCGACGACGCAGTTCGCCGACCTCATGCACGGCTTCGAGAGGCTGCACGTACCTCGTTTCTTCACGACTGTGTCGGCCTTCATGTACCGCTACATCTTCATCATCATCGACGAGGCCGAGCGGATGAAGCGGGCGCGGGACTCGAGGAACTTCCACGGCCGATGGCTCTGGCAGACGAAGGTGATCGGGTACATGATCGCATCGCTGTTCCTGAGGAGCCAGGAGCGCGCCGAGCGCGTCTACCAGGCGATGGCCGCCCGTGGCTTCGACGGCACCTTTCCGCGGTGGACCGAGATACACATGCGAGCCGCCGATTACGTGTTCGTCATAATGGTCACCGCTACCGCGGTCGCCGGAAGGCTGGCGGTACTGTGGACGTAATACCGATCAGCCCCGAAACCGTCATACGAGTCACCAACCTGGGCTACACCTACCCGGACGGCACCCGCGCCCTCAGCGAGGTGAACCTGCTCGTCAGGCGCGGGGAAACCGTGGCGGTGATGGGGCCCAACGGCGCCGGGAAATCGACTCTGGCGCTTCACTTCAACGGCATACTAACCGCCACCGAGGGCAAGGTCGAGGTCATGGACCTCGAGGTGAACAAGAAGAACATGCGTGAGGTGCGCGACATCGTCGGGCTGGTCTTCCAGGACCCCGACGACCAACTGTTCTCCCCGACGGTCCGAGAGGACGTCGCCTTCGGCCCTCTCAACCAGCGCCTCTCCCCCGAGCAGGTCGACCACTCGGTCTCCAGGGCGCTCCACTGGGTCGGGATGGACGGTGCCGAGAAACGTTCTCCGCACCACATGAGTTTCGGTGAGAAAAAGCGCATATCCCTTGCCACTGTCCTGGCCATGGACCCCGCGATCCTGGTGCTGGACGAACCGGTGGCAAACCTCGACCCCCGCGGGAGGCGGACCTTCCTCGAGCTCATCAGCATCCTCGACGCGACGAAGATAATAGTGACCCATGACCTCGAGATGGCTCGTGAGCTGTGCGACCGGGTCGTGCTCATGGACCGCGGCAAGGTCGTAGCGGACGGCCGTCCCGCCGCGACCCTCTCCGACGTAGGCATGCTGGAGAAACACGGCTTAATCTGAAGGTTTGAGACCTGCCCGTAGCGACTCCGGTCACCACCCTGTGATAGAATCTCGGTGCAACCTTAGGCTGGCCTTCGCGAGGGGACATGGTAGAAACCACTAAACGGCGAATCCTTGTTATCGACGATGAAGTAGCGCTTCTCGAGGTCATGAAGACCAACCTCGAGATCGAGGGCTACGACGTCGTCACCGAGATGAGCGGCGAGACCGGGCTGGTGTCCGCGGTCGTGGACCAGCCGGACGTCATCATCCTCGACATCATGATGCCGGACGTCGACGGCTGGGAGATATGTCAGAGGCTCCGGGCAGACCCTCGCACCAAGTACATCCCTATCATCATGCTCACCGCGCTGGACGAGACTCAGCACGTCGTCAAGGGTTTCGAGTGCGGGGCGGACGACTACCTTGCCAAGCCGTTCGACAACGCGGAACTGTTCGCCCGCATCAAGTCTGTGCTGACCAAGGCCAGCAAGGGAATGGCCGTCGACCCGCTCACCAACCTGCCCGGCAAACACCAGATCTACGAGGAGACCCGCAAGAGGCTCGAGCGCCGCGGCAAGTTCTTCGCGTTCATGTACCTCGACATCAGCAACCTCCGGTCGGTCAACTACAGGTACGGCGTGGACAGGGGCGACCAGGTGATCCTGTGCGTCGCGAACATCCTTCGCGACATCGTGAAGCCGGACGACGAGTTCCTCGGCTATATGGGCGAGGACGACTTCGTCATCCTTTCCGTGCCGCTACGGGTTTCGCACATCTTCAGCACGTTGACCGCGAGGTTCGACGACCAGATCGGCGACATCTGCCCCGAGATGATGAACGAAGCGCCGACTTCGGGCGAGCAGCCACTGAAGCTGGCCGTCGCAGTGGTCACAAACGAGCGCAAGCAGTTCGGCGACCCCCTGCAGATAAAGAACGTCGCCCTGGAGGTCCTCAAGAAAGCCCGCAGCAGCCCGGGCCACTGCTGCGCCGACCTGAAAGACAACCCGCTCTAAGACAGCATCGATCGGGTTCTGAATTCAGTCCTGCCTATTCAGACACACCAGCACCTGCGCCATATCTCAAGCAACAACGCCAAGCCACGGCGAGTCCATCCGCCGGAATCCTGGTGTTACGGGGTACGAGGCCGCGGGTGTGCCTTTTTCGTAGCGTTTCCAGCGTAGAAAAAGGCATACCCAAGGCCTGTCCAAACAATTAAGGAGGGACAGGTGGGGCAGAAGGTTTGGGTAGGCGGTTTGCTTGAGGTCTGACGCAGGTGCACTCCCTCCCACCCCACCTGAGGGCGAACATTCTTGTCGTTATCCGTTCAAACGGTCTTCTTTCTTCATCCAGAGCTTCGTATCGCCATCCCGGCCGGGGCTGTAACGCACCACGCTCCCCATCCGGTCCGACCTCGCATCAGGGCCCAGCCGGCCACCGTTTGGGCGCCACCCACACCCTCAAGCACCTTCCAGGCCCCTGATCCTCAGACACTCACTCGGGAGTGCCCTTTGATGCTCACAGTCGAGGCCGGCGGGCTCGAGTCCTGCAGGAAACACGCGCAAAGCGCTGGGTGTTGAATCGTGCCACCCGCTTGACCTCGTTGTTATCTTCGGGTTGCTACGCTCGACACAGTATCCCGCGCGAGGACCAAAGAGGGTCGTTGCAGGGTGAATGCGCGGCGGCTAAGGGGGTGACCGCGTGGTGCCCGGACGGGTTACCGGTTCGTTCACGGCAACAGATTCTCGGATTTTTTCAACGATGGGATCGATCGGGAAATGGAATCCGCGCAGGGCGGACAACAACCATGTCCTCGACGCTTTCTTCAGTCAGAAAACGGGGCTGAAAGTGGACAAAAAGTAAGAGCCGAGGCCTTTCAGTCTCGACTCTTAAACTTAAGTATATCACGAGTTGGCTCAAATACCAACAAATCGAGCAGACATTTCTCGAGGAGTCGATTGCGGTGTCCTTCACACCCGGCACGTCGTAGAATGGACGCGGCAAGGGAGGCAAGATGGAAGATGTTGCCGGGCCACCTCCGGAGTGCGCTCACCGGTTCAAGAAAGTGGACGACGGTCTCCTCGAGTGTAAGCTCTGCGGTTTCAGGATGGCCCCCAGGCCCCACCAGACCCCTGAGCCGAGTGGAGAGATCGATTGCTCGCGCGGGGCGGAGTACCTGAAGAAACAACGCAGGCGTGATGACTCCCTCAGCCTCATAGGCCGAATACTCGATTTCATCACATGGTGGTACATTTGAATCCGGAAGACCTGCTCTACGCCGCACTCGACAAGCGCCAGCCAGATCGCGTTCCGACCCTCTCGCTGCTCGCCGATCCCAACATCATGAACCAGGTCCTCGACAGGTCCGGATCCGGCCGGGTCCTCGAGTTCTTGAACAGCCCCCGGGGAAGCCGCTTCGTGGACGTTCACGGCGGCGCCATCAGCCGGCTCTTCAACCCGGGCATGCTGGCGTTCGGAAACCAGACCATCCGGGTGAATCACCGCCTGGCTTCGACGGCGTCCTCCTCATCTACTGGCGCGGGAAGCTCGTGAGCCACAACAAGCTCGAAGACGTATTCGGCGGGCGATTCGACCTCGTCGACGACGGCTTCGGCAACCCGTACATGATGTACCGCCAGGGACTTCTCGAGACGCCCGATGATTGGCGCGCTTATCCCCGCCCGTCGATTGCCGGCTATGCCCGGGCTCAGGGCCTCCTCTATCGAGTGTGGCGCCACACCTGGAACGACAGGATCGCGGTCGTGCCATTCGTCGGGCCTGGCCTCTGGGAGAACTCGTGGCAGCCGATGGGCTTCAGCCAGTTCGTGGTCCTGATGCGCCGGGACCCCGCCTTCGTCCGGGAGGTAGTGGGCTACTTCACCTCACTGACCACCGCGGTGATCGACGAGTACTGCCGCGCCGGGGCGAGGGTCATTGCCCTCGGCGACGACCTCGCGTATCGGTCCGGCCCTATGCTGTCCATCGACCAGCTCGAGGATTACTACGGGGACGGCTACAGGCAGTTGACCGCCACGGCGCATCGCCACGGCGCGAGGATAATCATCCACTGCTGCGGCAACACCTACGACCTGCTCGACAAGTTCATCGAGTGGGGGTTCGACGGCGCCCACGCGTTCGAGCCCACCGCGGGCAACTCGCTCGCCGCTGCGCGGGAAAAAGTCGGCGACAGGCTGTGCCTGGTCGGCAACATCGATATCACGCAAACGCTGGTCGACGGCACGTACGAGCAGGTGATGGAGGAAGTGGAGCGGGCCATCCACGACACCAGAGGAGGCGGTTTCATCCTCGCCCCGGCGCACACACATGCGGCGATCAGCGCCGAGCGAGTACGATGGACGTTGGAGGCGGCGGGCCGCAGCTCCTAGCGGCCCCGCATCCCCTTGATCTTCCTCGGCTGGAACGCGTTGGCGATGGTCTGAGGATTGTACGCGGCTGGGACCTGACCCGTAACTGCGTAGTCGTAGAGCGCTGTAGCGAGTATCCCTGTGAGGCTCGCGCTTATGACCCCGAGGATCGTCCAGTAGACCAGCACCACGGCCGAGATCATGATGATGACCGCCGACTTCGTCATGACCGCCAGGACGATCGGGAAGACGCCCACCAGGCCGAGAAGGAAGAATATTATGCCCAGCGAGAACCGCGCCACCATGTTCTCGCCCCACGTCCTCCTGAATATCTTTGCCGACTCTTTGATGGAATCGATCACCCCGAAGCCCTGGAATATCAACACAGGGATCACAAAGAAAGTAATGAGGTTCCAGGCGATGCCGATGAGGGAAGCGATGATCGCACCGAAGATGCCGGCTCTCTCGCGGATAGCCTTGAGTATCACACCTACCGTAGCGTTTATCGCCGCCCACCCCGCGATCTTGCCGATGTTCTTCACGGCGATGTCCCAACCGTACTTGAAGTCCGGGTCCCCGCCGCGGAGGCATTCCTGCGCGCACGCGATAAGGCCCGTGTTGAAGAAGATTACGATGAACGAGCCGATAAAGTAGAAGATGAAGAAGAAGACGTAGAACCACGCCTGGTTATTGACGTGCCCGCTGCTCACACCCGTGACGTAGTAGGCCGGCAGAACAAGAGCGCCGATCAGAACGATGGTGGCGATCGCCGAGATGACCGGGAAAGCGATGAGCTGCTTGTGCTGCTTGAGCACCCCCAGCTCGCTTTCAGCAGCTCCATGCTATTCGACCAGGTGCCACCCATGTCCTGCCTCCTTTGTCAGAGGTTCTCCATCAGGTACTTCATATCAGGAATACAGTCCTCGAACAAGATGCTCGTCTATTCGTTTGCCTTTAACGCTGCCAGCTCACGGCGCTGCCTCTCCGGGGCCCTAGTCAACTTCAGCGCCGACTCGGCGGCGATGACCGTGAAGCCCGCTCTCAGGAACTCCAGGTAGCTCGGGTAGATCAGGTACCGCCTGACCCATTGCGGGGAAAACTTCGTGTCGAAATTGTAGGCCGAGATCACCGGGAAGTAGCGGTCTATCTGTTTCGCTGTGAACCGCCAGAACCGGCTCTGCTTGCGATCATTGTCTTTCCGGTAGTACTGGGACAGCGCCAGGAAGTGAAGCGACATATAGCGATATCCTTCGCCGCTCATGAACAGCGCGGTCTTGGCGATGAGGAAATCCGAGAGCGGGCGTGGCGCTCCGACCCTGGTGCGGGTTATGTCGAGCGAGTAGCCCTCGTGGGGATACATCGGCACGAAGTACAGGAACCCGACCGGCTTTTGGTCCTGGTCGTTGGCAAGCGCCAGCAGGCAGTCCGGGTCGCTGATGCTCAGCAGCCTTCCCAGGCCCATCGCGTATCCGGTCTCCGGGTTGTCACCGCGCCACGTCTTCGATATCTCCTGGAGCTCGTGCCTCAGATGCGTGGGTATGCTCGCGTTGTACATGAACTCGACCGAGATGCCGTCCCGCTCGACCTGATTGACCGACTGCCGCAGCTTGCGGACGGCGCGTCCCTGGAGGTTGAACCCTGTCACGTCCACCAGGGACTCCTCCCCCAGCACAAAGACGTGGAGGCCCATGTGCCGCAGCAGGACCGCCGTCCGGTCGCTCTGGCCGACCCCGCTCAGGCGCCAGCCCATCCTCAGGCAGTGGGCCCTGAACTCGTGAAGGAGCTCGAGGAACAACTCCTCGTTGCCCATCGGGTCCGCGGAGATCAACGCCATGCCGCCGACCACCCGGTATGCGAGGAAGCAATCCTCGCCGTGGAAGAAGAAGCTCTTGCCTTTTCGGGTGTTGAAGTATGAGAGGCTGTCACCACCGTAGGTCTCGAGTATCTTCCGCGCCTGCTCTTCCTCATCCCAGGTGAACTCCTGGGGATCCCTGTGCGGCCTGAAGAGAAGGAAGAGCATGTAGGCCATCACGGCGATGGCAGCGGCGATCAGCGTGTACTTGAAGAGCTGGTCCCTTCCCACAAAGTGGACCGTGCTCCGCCCCACGATGACGAGCCAGGCGTTCTTGATGAGGCTGGCAGCGTCGCTCCGGACTCCATACTCGTGCCTGCCCAGGTACAGCCCCATCGTGCCATAGACGGCGACTACCGGGATCGTGATGACGGCAACGCCCAGGCACCGCCTCACGTATTCCGGGTCCGGGGTGACCTTGAAGGCCCACCACGCCGTGAGAAAGAACGCGGCAACCGCGATGCTGATGACTGACCATCCGGGGTTTGTGTTGCCAGCTATATCGAAGCAGGCCTTCGCCACGATGATAAGGACCAGGACGATCAGGGCGGCCCTCTTCTTGAACCAGAGGTGGTAGGCGAGATATGCCATCAGGACCATGAAGATCGCGGGGTAGAAGTTGGTCCCTCTCCACACGGGGACCTGAAGGTACCTGTTGAGGTTCTGGAGCGTCCTGTCCGCGCCGACCGCCTGCCCCAACCCCAGCGCCGAGAGCAGCACAGCGTACAGGACGACCAGTGTGCTGACAAAAGACAGGTAGTAGTATTTGAAGCCGGCGCCCTCAGGCAAGAGTCTTTGCATCTCCCCGTCCAGGTTCAGTCGTGCTGTTTTCTGATGGCGTCGAAGTTCTTTCTCACGTCGTAGGGCTCGAAGTACTTCTCGCGCTCCTCCGGCGACATGGAAGGCGCGTGCTCGTCGCGCGCCTTCTCCACCGCGCTCATCGTAGCCTCACGATGCTCGCAGGGATAGTCTTCGCATTCCGCGCAGGTCTCGAACCCTTTGTCCGTCACGCAATCGCGCGTCTCACACTCGCGCGCCGGCAACTCCCGTCCCTCGACGAGTTCGGAGAAACACCCGCTGCAGACGATCTGCGCCGGTTCCATATCGATGTCGAAGTACTTCTTCCATGCTGCCGCGACCGCCCGCTGGTCCTCAGGCCCTACCACGTTGTCTTTGAAGGCCGGACACACGTCGCACCGGAATCCGCACGCGGAAAACATCACTGGCATCCTGCCCATCATAGGTCGGAATCGCCCCGGCTCCGTCTTTCCCTATCAGCAAAGAGCATCGCGTTGCGACGATACACTGCAATACAGTGGGATTCGAACCACCCCACGCGCCGCGTGGCGTAGGTTTTTCCAAACCTGGTGCTTCACTGGCAGGCTCAGCACCACGGCGAGGCGCGTGATTCGAGGCCGCTTGCTTATCTAGTTTTCATTCAAACTGCCAAGCGTGGATTGCGGCGCGCGGTGACCCCGTCGCGTATCCTTCAGCCCACTCTCTCCGCCAAAGGACCCATCGGAATGGGTCCTTTGGCGGAGAGAGTGGGATTCGAACCCACGAGACCCTTTTGGGGCCCACACGCTCTCCAGGCGTGCGCCTTAAACCAGACTCGGCCATCTCTCCGGGATTGAGTCTAGCAGGTGGGGCCTGGTGCTGCTACATCGCTTGAGGACCTGACAATCTCCGTCCCAACCATCTACCGCCAACGAATGCCGGTCTATGTCGTGGAACCCGTCAGCAGGAAACAGCCTCTGCCCTCCGAAAAGGAGATGCGCGCGACAACATAACGGGAGGTGGTCGAATTGAGTGCAGAAGACCTGCAACTGACAGTAAAGAACTTCGAGGCCCCGGATGAATACCGCGAGATGACAAAGTCCAGGCAAAAGTACGTCGACTTCGGACCGTACCGTGTCCTGAAGCTCGAATTCGAGCCCGGGTGGAAGTGGTCGGAACATTCCAAGCCCGAGGTAGGGACCGATCGGTGCGCGGTCCTTCATCTTGTATATCAGCTCTCCGGCCGTCACCACGTGAAGATGAAGGATGGGACTGAGACCGAGTACGGACCGGGTGACCTCGTCCTGATCCCCCCGGGTCACGACGCGTGGACAGCAGGCGACGAGCCGTCCGTCATGCTGGACTTCGGGCCTCTACTCCTTGCCGCTCCGTTCATCCCGGAGTAGTCTAGTCCGCTATCCGTGGGGAATGAGTTCAAGGCGGATTGCCAAAACGCCACCTCTGCCTGTAGATTTGACCGCATGAAAGACCTTGACGGAATAACACGGATACTCGGAAACCTGAGCAACAACATCTACCTGGTCGAGTATGGTGACGAGCTCGTTGTCATCGATCCCGGCATGCCGTCGGACCTCCGCCGTGTCGCGAGCAGGATCAAGAGCCTGGGTCGCTCGCCTGAGGAAGTGACTGCCATCGTGCTCACGCACTTCCACGTGGACCACGCCGGCTCCGCCAGGGCTTTGAAGCAGATGAGCGGCGCCACGGTGTACTTGCATACTGATGACACCCCCTATTTACAGGGCGAGAAGAGCATGCCGAGCGTTTACAAAGCAGGCGTTCAAGGCCGTGCCCTTATGGCCGTGCCCTTATGGTCTTCCCCAGGACGGTGGAGAAGTACAGCCGCGTGCCGCCTGTTGAGGTGGATGTGCCTTTCAAGGACGGCGACGTGCTCCCGTTGCTGGGAGGCCTCGAGGTGTACCACGCCCCGGGTCACACGCCCGGGTCATCGTGTTTCCTCTGGCGGGACAGAGGGGTGCTTTTCACCGGCGACGCCATACAGAACCTTTACCTGCTGCTCACTCTTCCAGAAGGCGGATTCTCCTACGACCTCGGATTAGCAGGCCGGTCAGCCGGGGCGGTTGTGGGTGCTCTGGCTGGAGAAGATTACCGCGTGATATGCACCGGCCACGGCCCGATCGTCCGCGGTTCGGGGCGGGACAAGATGGCCAGCTTCGGAGCAAGGCTCCGCAAACGGGGCAAGGCCTGAACGCGGCTACCACATCACGCCGCCACACCCGAGTAAGAGCGTAGTGTCCTTGTCATCGATTCCCGCTACTCATAGAATCCACCTGACGCTGTGAGGCGGCATCACCGACAAGGAGTTCATGCACGGGCTGCTGCGCTACTGCACCGAGACTTGCAGGCGCTACCTGCTCGCGCTCAAGGCGGCCGGCGCAGAGATAGTCCTCATCGGCGAGCCGACCGCATCGATCCTCTCGCCAGCGTCCTACGAAGAGTTCTCCGGCCGGTACACGGCCGAATTGATCGAGTCGCTCAACTGCCCGGTGATACTCCATATCTGCGGGGACGCGGGCCACCTGCTGGAGCCGATGTGCGACACCGGAGCGCAGGGGCTCAGCCTCGACTCCGCCGTCGACCTGCCGGAAGCCGCAAAGCGTGTGCCGGAGGACGTTGTACTCATCGGCAACCTGGACACTGTTTCGGTGCTGCTCGAAGGGACACCCGAATACGTAAGGGAGAAGACGGGCGAACTGCTCGAGTCGATGCGACCGTATCGCAACTACGTGGTCTCGTCGGGATGCGACCTCTCGTACGCGACTCCGACGGAGAACATAGTGGCAATGCTCGAGACTGTACGTGAATTCCGCTAGCAAGGGGGCACATGGTGACATCGCATGAGTCAGCTGGCATCCTCGATGACATCAGGGCCGGGGTCATCGCCGGCGACATGGACTCGGTGGCAAGCCTGACGGAGACCGCCCTGGCTTCCGAGCTCGAGGCGAAGACCATAATGGACGAGGCACTGGTGGCCGCCATGTCCGTGGTCGGCGACAAGTTCGAGCGCAAAGAGTACTACGTGGCGGAGGTGCTGATATCCGCTCGCGCCATGCAGGCTTCGCTATCGCTGCTGAAGCCGCACCTCGAGGCCGGTAAGGTCGAGCCGCTCGGCAGGGTCGCCGTGGGCACGGTTGCCGGCGACCTCCACGACATCGGGAAGAACATCGTGGGCATGGTACTCACCGGCGCGGGGCTCGAGGTCGAGAACCTGGGCGTGGACGTGAAGCCGGAGGCTTTTGTCGATGCGGCGGCACGTGGGGCCCAGGTCATAGGGATGTCGTCCCTGCTGACGACCACCAGGACGGTGATGGCGACCGTGGTCTCGCTGCTTGCTGAGCAAGGCCTGCGGGATAAGGTCAAGGTAGTGATAGGTGGCGCGGCCGTGACGGAGAAGTTTGCATCCGAGATAGGAGCGGACGGCTACGGCACGGACGCCAACGAAGCGGTGAAGATCGTCAAGAGTCTGCTGGGGGTCTGATGAAGCTGTTCGACGCAATAAGCGAACTGCCCGAACGCCCGGTCCTGCCGCTGATGGGATACCCCGGCATCGCCGCCACGGGCAACTCTGTCGCCAACGTCCTGACCAACCGCGACCCGCACATCGAAAGCCTTGCCTTCCTCGAGGACCGATACCACCCGCCTTGCCTCTTCCACGTGATGGACCTCACCGTGGAGGCGGAGACGCTGGGGCTCGAGGTGCGGTTCAGCGACGAGGGGCCGCCGAGCGTCGTGAACCATCCGATCGGCACGCTCGAACAACTGGGGTCGCTTTCAGTCCCCGACCCCAGGAAAGATGGGCGAATGCAGCTCTTCGGAGACGTGGTCAGCCGCGTCGCGATGAGGATAGACGGGATGATGGGGGCCTACTGTGTGGGGCCGTTCACCCTTGCGGCGGAGCTGTGCGGGGCTGAAGAACTCGCGGTGCGGACTATCACCGACGGCGGCTTCGTGAAAGACATGATGAGCTTCACGACGCTGGTCTGCCAGGCGTACGCACGGGCCATGGCTGCCGTCGGCGCAAGGGTTGTGGCCATTCTCGAGCCGACTGCTGTGATCCTCTCGCCCGATTCGTTCCAGAAGATCGTCCTCGAGCCGCTGAGGAGCATCGCCGCCGCGATCCGCGACCGCGACGGTTGTCCTGTCCTCCACATCTGCGGGGACAGCACTCACCTCCTGGGAGGCATGGCGTCGTCGGGGGTGGACGGCTTGAGCCTCGACCACCCCGTTGACCTTGCCACCGCACTGGAAGCGGTACCGGCGGACATGCTCGTGATCGGTAACGTAGACCCGGTCGGCGTCATGATGGAAGCGGAGCCTGCCGCAGTCACGGAGGTCGCGCGCTCGCTTATCGAGAGGTTCGGCGGCAAGCAGAACTTCGTTCTGGGGACCGGCTGTGACCTGCCCATCGAGACGCCTCTCGAGAACATAGACGCGCTCTTCGCCGCCGCAAAATAAGAAGGGCTACTTGCTCTGGCGCGTTCATGCGGCTACCTTAAGTGTGCGAGTAGTGTAATAAAAAGGTTTGACCCCTATATTACAGCGGAGGCCGCGAATGAAGATGCGCACGCTCACAATCTCAACCGTTGTCCTGCTGCTGGGCGCGCTTGCGCTCGCCGCTCCGGGCTGCAACGTCAAGCAGACGGCGCGCACGGTGGGTCAGCTGGTCAAGAACACCTACTACGACACGCAGACCGTCACCATGATTCCGGTCGGAGATATCGACGTCGCCTACAAGCAGTTCGGCACCGGCAGCCCCCTGGTATTGATCACCGGCTACAGCACCACGATGGACACCTGGAGCCCCCAGTTCCTCCAGGCGCTTGCCTCCAAGTACAAGGTGATCGTCTTCGACAACCGGGGCATGGGTAAGACAACGGCAGGCACCGCGGCGTTCACGATAGACCAGTTCGCCGATGACACCGCCGGTCTTATCCGCGCGCTCGGTTACGGACAGGCCAACGTCCTCGGATGGTCCATCGGCGGCGACATCGCGCTCAGCCTGGTGGTGCACCACCCGGACACGGTGATCAAGCTCGTCAGCTACGCCGGCGATTGCGGCGGGACGCAGAAGATAAATGCGCCGAAGTACAAAAACATCCTGAAGAGCCTCCAGGACGTGAACGTCCCGGCGAAGAGGCTGCTCGCAGCCCTCTACCCCGGCTGGTACATGGAAGCCAACCCGAACTACTCGAAGGAGTTCCCCTGGCCGCGGGAGCTGTCCAGCGTCAAGAACATCCAGGCCCAGAACAAGGCCTACGAGGACTGGGCCGGCGTGTACGACCTGTTGCCTGCGGTAAGCCGGCCGGTGCTCGTGTCGGGAGGCACCCTGGATGTCTCGACGCCGTACGCCAACACCCGCATCCTGTTGTCCCGGATACCCGGCTCGACCCTCGCCGAGTTCAAGGGCGCGGGGCACGGGCTCCAGTACATGTACCCTTACGACTACGCTTACGCGATAATGACTTTCCTGTCATCGAAATAGACTTTCTCCGCCCCGGTTCCTGAAAAAAAACGTTGCCTTTGCTTTGTCCTGGGGGTAAACTCCGTCTAACGTAAACGTCAGGTTGCTGCCAGGAAGTCCCCCGGGCAAAGCGAGAGCAAGCATGCCGCATCACATACGAGGTCGAGGCGCTGCGCCAGGTCGTGGTCCTGGGCGCCGGCGTGGCAGAGGTGCTGCGGCCTCTGTTGATACTGCTCGGTTTCGGCGTGGTGACGCTCGCGATCTCGATCCCCGCCTTCAAAAGGGTAGTGACCCGCTAGGCGGCTCCCGGCGTCTAAATCTCCGGGCGAAGTCTTGTGCTTCGTCATTGCGAGCGAACCAAGGGTATCGTATTCTGGCTTAACGATGAAGATCAGACTGAGGCTGCTGATTTCGTTTCTGCTCATAGCGCTGCTGCCTCTGATAGCAGCGAGCGTAATCACCTTCGCGCTCGGAGAGCACTTCCTCAGGACACAGGTGTTCAACCAACTCGAGACCGTGGTCGCCATCCAGAAGAGCAGGGTCGAAGACATCGTCGATCAGAACCTGGAGCGCGTCACGCTGGTCACGAGCAGGACCGGGCTGACGAATGGCCTCAAGAGCTACCTGGACAGCGGCGATCCCGCCTTCCTGGGCCAGGTGACCGCGAACCTCAATGACGCGCTCGCCTCCTCCGACAGCTTCAGCAAGATCCACGTGCTCTCAAACGACGGCACGGTGCTGGCGTCCACGGACCCCGCCGCCGTCGGGACCAATCACTCGAGCGCGGAATTCTTCAAGAAGGGCAAGAACAAGGAGGACGTCAGCGCCTTCTTCAAGAGCCCGGGCAACACGTTGATGGAATACCTCGCGGGGCCTCTCGAGCTGAACGGCGAGAAGCTGGGGGTCCTGGCCATCGAATCGAAGGCGGACAACCTGACGAGCCTCTTCCACGATCACTCCGGGCTGGGCACGACCGGAGAGACCGTCCTCGCGGAGAAAACACCGGGGGGCGACGCGGTATTCATCAGCCAGACCAGGTTCGGCAAGAGCGAGGTCCTGTCAGAGGTGGTGCCGCACCAGAAGACGAACGTCGCGATGTCCGCGGCTCTGCAAGGCAAGAACGAGCTTCTTACCAGCGCAGTGGATTATCGCGGAAAGCCCATTGTCGCCGCGACCAGGTATATCGACAACCCTCCGCTGGGCCTGGTGACCAAGATCGACAAATCGGAGGCCTTCGTCCACATCGACCAGCTCCGCTACCTCCTGATAATCATCGTAGTCGTGGCGGCCGGCGCGGTCGTCGGAGCCTCACTGCTGATCGCCCGCTCCATCACCGGACCGATAATCGAGCTGACCGGTGTGGCCGAGGCTGTCGGGGCCGGCGACCTGTCGCGTCGCGCGGACATCGACAGGCGCGACGAGGTCGGGACGCTCGCCAAGGCATTTAACCAGATGACCGATGACCTTATCTCTGAGAGGGAGGGACTCGAGCGAACCGTCGAGGAAAGGACAGCCGAGCTCACGCGGTCGAACAAGGAACTGGATGGCTACGCACACACCGTCTCGCACGACCTGCGCGGGCCCCTCTCCTCCATCGCGCTGGCGAGCGGGATGCTGGATGAAACCCTGAGAGAACCTGCCGCGGACGAGGCCTGGCTGGACGACATCAAGGACATGGTGAGCCAGATCCAGACGAGCGCGGGACGCTCGTTCGAAATGATCGAAGACCTCCTTGCCCTCGCCGAAGCCGGGCAGTTGCCCAAGCGAGTCGAGAGAGTAGAGATCGCCGAGGTGGTCAGGCGCGTCCTCGAGGAGCGCTCCGCGAGGATCCAGCAGAAAGGCGCGAAGGTGATTGTGGAAGGTGACCTCGGCAGTGTCCTGGCAAACTCTACCCACATGTACCAGCTTTTCGCGAACCTGATAGTGAACGCAGTCAAGCACAACGACGCGGACGAGCCTGTCGTCCAGGTCATCGGCCTGGGGCCGGCGCAAGGAGGCGGAAGGCGGTGGATGGTGCGCGACAACGGCTCCGGGGTCGCGCCCGAGGACATGTACAGTGTCTTCGAGCCCTTCTTCAAGGGAAAGGGCGGGGAGACCGGTGTGGGCCTGGCCACCGTGCAGAAGATCGTCACTCTGTACGGCGGGACCATCGAGGTGCGCAACGAGGCGTCGGGCGGGGCCTCCTTCGAATTCACCCTGAAAGACTTCGTTCCGGGACCGCAGTCCGGCTAGATACGGCGCTCTTCAGGGCCCGAACTTGTACTAGTGATTCACAGGATTTGATACACCCGGCTCGAATAAGTGGGCTGTACTCACGAGCCATCAGGGAGTGAAGGGGAACCAGGAATGGAGGGAACCATGGCAGGCATAGGCGAGAGGTATCAGACGGCGGACTGGAAAGCGGAGAAGCACGTCCCGGTCATCGACTGCCCCGGCGAGGTCAAGGCCGGCGAGAATTTCGAGATTTCGGTGACCGTCGGCAAGGAGGTCGCCCACCCTAACACCACGGAGCACCACATCCGGTGGATATCGCTTTATTTTGCTCCGTCCGACGAGAAGTTCACCTACGAGATCGGACGCTTCGAGTTCAACGCGCACGGGGAGTCGGCGGCCGGGGCCAACGAGGGGCCCGTCTATACACACCACGCTATCAAGGCGTGGGCGATGCTCAAGAAGCCGGGCACGCTGTATGCCACGTCGCTGTGCAACATACACGGCCTCTGGGAGTCGAGCTTCGACATCCAGGTGACGTAAACCGGACAGGGGCCGGGCTTTCGGCCTCGACAGGGGCCGTCTCCTTGAAGCTGACCGCGGCGCAAGCGAGGTTCAGGCCTTGCCTATTGCGTGCGCTCCCTGGCCGCCGACGCGAGGTCCATCTTCGAGAGGTGCTTTGCAGCCGGCAGCACCGAGAGTGCCGTCGCGAGGACGAACACTACCGAGATGCCGAGGACTGTGAGCGCCGAAAGGCTCATCTCCGGGGAGAGCTGCGTCGTGCTCGTGCTCAGGACCTCGTTCATCAGGACCCAACACAGGCCCCAGCCCAGCACGATGCCCGCGGGGACCACGGCGAGGCTGGTGGATGTCGTCTCCACAAGGAAAGACCTGACGACGGCCATGGGCCCCCAGCCGAGGGTCAACATCGTCGCGATCTCCTGCCTTCTCTCGAGCATGGTGATGCTCACCAGCGTGAACACGATCGCGAAGCCGATCGCGAGTATCATCACGAGGACCACGCTGAACATCGGCCTGATGGCCCTGTTGAGCACTGAATTCATTGAGGCTAGTGTGCTGCTTTTGACCTCGACTTCGTTGATGCCGGGCATGCGGCGAAGGACTTCGGCGACCCGCGCGTCCGCTCCCGGCTCGGTCTTCAGGAGGACCAGGTTAAAGACATCGCGACCCGCCAGCCGCTGGACGTACGCCAGGTCCACGTAGCAACCCACGCCGAGCGGCTCCCTCACGAAGCCATCGATCCTGAACGCCGTCGGCCCCAGAGCCGTATCCAACGTCACCTCCTGCCCGACCGCGAGCGGGAGCTGCCGGAGCAGGGACCTGTTCACCAGGATGCCCCCCGGTCCCGGCGGACCTGGAGAACCGCCGGCTGGGACAAGGCCATGCATCTGCGTGTCCTTCAAGTAAGCCTGCATTGAGACGTCCACCGCGCCAGCCGATGTCTTCAACCTCGCGGGCGCATTGATGGCCGGCTCGGCACGCGCCACCCCGTTTATCCGGGCGACGTCCCGGAGGAAACCGGGGCGGGCGGGCTCCGGCAGGAATGCGGCAACGTCCCACGTCGTGATCTGGCTGAACTGTTTGTGGATGATGAAGTTGATCGAGCCGATCGCTCCGCTGACTGTTACCAGCGTCGCTAGCGTCAGGACCAATCCGGCCGCCGTGAGCGCCACGCGCTTTCGGTTGCGGGAGAGGTTCCTCAGCGGGAAGCGCAACCAGGCCGGGAAAAACTTGGTGCGCTCGCTTCGCCTCTTCGCCGACGCCGACGGCTCCTGTAGCGATATGCCGGCATCCGTTCGCATCGATGCCGCCGGCATGATCTTCGCCGAGCGCAGCGCGGGCAACACCGCCCCGAGAATGCACAGTACGACCGCGAGCAAGAGGCCGACCGCGAGCAGCAGCCACGGCATGCCTCCGTCGGCCACCGCCGGCATCCCAAGCACGCTGGCGTATCCGTTGACGGCAAGCCGCCCCACGAAGACGCCGGCGACCACTCCGGCGAGACCCCCCACCACGCCCAGGAAGACACCGTAGGAAAGGAAATGCTTCACGATCGTCCCTCGCCGGTACCCGAGAGCCCTGGCGGTCCCGATCTGCCTCTGCTCCGTATAGATGATGCGGGCAAGCGCTATGTAGATCGCGAGCGACGAGACCCAGAGGAAGATCAGGGTGAAGAAGAGCGACATGTTCTTCATGTTCTTGAGGTCCATCTGGATGAGGCGCGTGCTCTGCTCGTCCGCGCCCGTGTTGACCCCCAGCACCTGGTAAGGGCCGAGCACGGCCGTTGAGGCCTTCATGGTCGCGCTCAGCCGCGCGGGGTCACTGACCCTGACGGCGAACTCGTTATAGTCGCCGGACCCGAATATCTTCTGGACCTCGCCCTGCCGCATGAAGATGACACCGAACTGGGAGGGGTCGCTCAGGACGTCGTTCTGCCCGGCTACCAGCCGCAGGAAGCGCGGGCTGGCAACCGAACCCGCTATGGTGAGGGGCATCTCTTTTCCTCTGACTATCAGGCGCGCGGTATCGCCGGGCTTCAAACTGAATTGCCTGGTCAGGTGCCGCTCGGAGAGGCAGGCGCCTTCTGGCGCCCCGTCGAGGCTCCGCCCCGCCTCCAGCATGAGGCCGTTGACTTCAGCCCGCCCCGTATCGGGAACAGAGACGACTCTCAGGGTGAGATCTTTGCCCCCCACGACGGCGGACGAATCCCTTTCGGTCGTGCCCTGCACCGCCGTCACGTTCGGAAGCCGGGCCAGACGCGCAGTTGCCGCCTGCGGGGCCGCGGCTACCTCAATCCGGAAGTCCTCGTAGGAAGTCCTTGCGAAGATGTGCTGCAGCTTGCTGTCCAGCGACCTCGGCACCAGCAACAGGGTCGTGAAGATCACCGTGCCCAGCATGACGATGACAAGCACGGCCACGACCTGTGCTTTGTGAGCGCGCATGTCGCGCAGGAGTTTCTTGTTCAGAAGGCTCAAGGGGTCTCCCCGTCAGACCCGGCCAGGGCGCCGGGCACGCAGTCTGGCTCCGTTCTCATACAGTCGTCTATCGACATTATCGATTGCGCGCCTTGAACCCGCGGGCAATCGGTCGTGCCGTGGTGGTCTCGCGTGGGATGGAAGAGACCGGCGCCTAGAGCAGCCTGCCTGCGTGGAAGCCTTCCCACACGGCATCGAGGACCTTGCGGGGCCGCACGGTATCGCCGACCACGCGGACCTCAATGCCATCCAATCCTGAGATCCGGCAGGCAAGCTCACTGTCCGGCTTCAAGCCGAGAGCGAGCACCACCGCGTCGCACTCGATCGTCCTCTCCGTGGAATCTTCCCTCACCCGGGCTCCTCCTTCGACGACCTCGAGCAGCTCGGCCCCCTCGACCGTTTCGACCGCTAGCTTCTCGAGCAGGGCCAGGAGGCTCGCCCGGTTCAGGACGAACACCGGCTCGGCGGCCAGAAGCCCCTGCATGTCGATGACGGTCACGCGCTTGCCCCGTTCGGCCAGGAACGCCGCCGCCTCGCACCCGATAACCCCTCCGCCCGCGACCAGCACGCTATCTCCTGATGGGATGTGCCCGTTCAAGACATCGATCGCGCCGTAGACCTCTTCCCTTTGAAGGCCCGGCAGCGCGGGCACGACAGGCACGGAGCCGGTGGCGACCACCACCACCTCCGGGGACGTCTCGCGAATAGCCTCAACGGTGGCTTCCCGGCCCAGCAGGACCTCGATATCGAGCTTGTCCACCTGACCGACCATGTGGTCCAGGAGCCTGCGGACATCGCGCTTGAAATCCGGAGCCCCCGCGGGGACCAGGTAGCCCCCCAGGCGGGACGACTTCTCCCAGACGGTCACGTCGTGACCTCTGCGGGCGGCTGTGACGGCAGCCATCATGCCCGCCGGCCCTCCGCCGACTACCAGTACGCGCCTCGGCGCAGTCGCGGGCTCGAGCCGGTACGCGCTCTCCATGGTGCAGGCCGGGTTGACGGCGCAGGAAGCGTACTTCCCGCTGAAGCCTCGCGCTATGCACCCCTCGCTACAGCCGATGCACGGCACGATGTCCTCAGGACGTCCCTCGGCGACCTTGAGGACCCACTCGGGGTCGGCGAGCTGCGAGCGCCCGAGCCCGATGAAGTCCGCTTTCCCTTCCAGCAGGACAGACTCCGCGACGGCCGGGTCGCCCAGCTTCCCGTTGGCTATGATCGGGATCCCGACCGCCCCCTTCACCGCGGCCGCCATGTCGCTCTGCACCGCGAACGGCTCGTAGACCGGCGGTATCGCCTTGTGCCACGCCTCGTAACAGCCGGCGTCCACATGGAGCGCGTCCACCCCTGCCGACTCGAGCATCTTCGCTATCTCGAGGCCTTCGTCGAGCTCGCGTCCGCCTTCGGTGAAGTGCACCGGGGTCATCTTGAAGACCACCGGCACCTCGTCGCCGCATGCGGCCTTCACCGCGCCCACGACCTGCAGCGGGAAGCGCATCCGGTTGGAGAGGCTGCCGCCGTAATCGTCCGTCCTCTTGTTCCACAGCTCTGAAGCGAACTGGTCGAGCAGGTAGCCCCCGTAGCCGTGTATCTCGACGATGTCGATCCCGCAGGTGCGGGCGAGCATCGCGGCGACCCCGAAGGCCGCCGTTATACGCTCGATCTCTTCGACCTCGAGCGGCCGGCAGGTTATCCAGGGCGTCCAATGGGCCTGGACGGGGGATGCCGACACCGGCACGTTGCTGCTGTCGAAGAAGTAATTGACGCTCGCCCGGCCGAGGCCAGCGCTGAGCTGGATGCCCAGCTTCGCGCCGTAGTGATGGACCCGCTCCGCCAGCATGCTCCAGGGGAGGACCTTGTCCATCGAGTCGAACGCGTTGAGCGCGGTGCACGGCGCCTCGAACTCGGTAGTGACGAGCGCCGCGGCGGGCATCACCAGTGCGGTGCCGCCTCTCGCCCTCGCCAGGTAGAACTCCATGCCGCGCGGGCTCAGGCTCCCGTCCGGGTTCGGCACCCCGAACATGCCCATTGGCGTCATTACGACCCTGTTCTTAAGGGTGAGGCGCCCGATATTTCCTGGTTCCAGCAGTTTCATCAGCGTTCCCCTGGGTTACTGACATCGCGACCCCTGCGGACCTGTCAGCATCTCGTTGAAGGAAAAGGCCCCGGTGTTCGGCCGGGGCCTTCAAGAGTCTGCTGCAGCACCCTCAAACGATCTTCTTCTGAAGGTTGGTGATGACTTCCTCCGCCTCTTTGACGGTGCGGTCTATACACTCCTGGACAGTCGGTATGTCGTGCATCAGGCCCTGCACCTGCCCGACGGGAAGTACGCCCTTGTCCACGTCTCCGAGCTCGGTCGCCACCCGGATCTGCTTGAATGCGTTCGCCATGTAGGCAAGCTGCTTTGCGTTGTCCCAGCCGGAGGCCAGCACGCCGACGAAGAGCTTCCAGTATGGCAGCCCAATCTGCTGCGCTATGGCGCGGGAGTTCGGGATGGCCTGCAGGTATCCGAACGGGAAGAGCCCTCTCTTGGTCGCCTTGCGAGCGGCAGGCGTGTCCTGAACGCGGCACCACAGGCCGTCGAACTTCT
>Ga0209429_10000407_pt1 | contig 29313 bp, 22 predicted proteins | sample BarGraNGADG00212_3_FD_184493 | JGI IMG/M metagenome (GOLD analysis project Ga0209429, IMG submission 184493) | Arctic peat soil microbial communities from Barrow, Alaska - Barrow Graham LP Ref core NGADG0004-212 (SPAdes) (version 2) | ecosystem: Environmental > Terrestrial > Soil > Wetlands >...
CAGGCGTCCGCCGATGCTCAAGCTGCCACGCCGCCCGAGCCGCTGACGGACCTGCGACAGGAGTTTACCAAAGTGCGCGGCATCACGCGGTCACCGTTCGATTTGCCGCAGTCGCGCCAGGCCGGCGCCGGGGGCGCGGCCACGCCGCCGTTGCTGGTGTTGATTGACAACGGCGACGGCGCGGCGCAGGCGATGGCGCGCTCTCTCAAGGCCAACGGTGTCACGCGTTATGTCATCCTTGTCGGCGGTGAGAAAATCCTGGCGCGCAAAGGCCGGCCGGGTTTGGGCCGCGCCGCTTCCACTATCGTCGTGCATCGTCCGCCCGGTGCTTCGCTTACGACTACCAACCGATGAACGCCATGCGCACAAACATTCCCAAGCAACGTTGCCGGTTCGACCGGCGGCCCGGCGTTGCGCTGGCGCTGTGCGGCTGGCTGGCGTGGGCGGCGCTGCCGACGGCGGCTATCGCCATCACGAACGTCACCGTCGTCAACGTCACACCCGCGAGCTTCAGTGTGGTTTGGCGCCCGGCGGGTTCCACCCCGTCCCTCGCCGTGTTCGCCGATGCGGGCGGCCTGACAAACCTCGCGGGCCAGGTGGGCATCGAACCGTTTCCGTTGCACACGGGCAATCCGGACCTGGCCGCCGGTTACGACCGCCGGCTTGGCCGCACCGCGCTCCAGCAGAAGACGCGCGGTTACGGCCTGATGCAGATGCGTGTCACCGGCTGCCGTCCCAACACGACCTACTATTTCCGCCTCACGTCCACGCCCGCCGTGGGCAGCCCGGAAGTGTTTCCCGCGTCCGGCCCGCTGCCCGCGGTGACGACCGCCGCCGAGAACACTTTCGTCGTGAACCACCAGCAACTCATCATAGACGTTCCCGGTCTGGACATCGAAGGACGCGTCGTCCTGCTCACGCATACCAACGCGCCGCATCCGCTGGCGGCGGTGATCGGGGACGGCGTCGGCACGAACCAGGTTTGCTTCGATGTGAATGACTTGTTTGATCTGGGTAACGGCGGGAATTTCACGCGGTTGGGCGCGCAAGATTTCGCGGTGGATGTGCTGGGGCCGAATCAATCCGACCTGCCGGCGCATTTCACTCTCAATTTCGCCGCCGCTTTCACCGTGGCCCAAACCACTTCTGCCACCGTGGGCAATGAGTTCCTCGCGGTCTATGTAGGCTCGACCCTCGTGATAACCGGCCAGGCCGGCGGCGTGACGGTCAATGGCAATTCCAGTGTGGAGTCGGCGACCATCAACGTGACGCTCGACATTCCGCCCGGCCACCTGACGAACTTCGCGTTGCAGGCGCTCGCGCCGGAATTGAATCCGGGTGCGAGCACGGTCACGCCCCTGGGCGGGTCCTCGTGGTTGTTGCACTTCACGGCGCAGTCGGGCCAGAGTTTCAGCGGCGCGAAACAACTGGGCCAGTTAACCTTCACCGCAGTTGCCGGCCAGTCCTCGGCTTTCGTGCCGTTGCAAGTCACCAGCCTGGCCGCGACCAGACCGGACGCCTCGCCGGTTTCCCAGCTTGTCGCGCAATCCGGCCGCGTGGTGGTCGTGGGTTATCAACCGCTGCTGGAGGCGTTGCGTGCGCCGGACGGCTCGCGCATACTAATGCTCTATGCCCGGCCTAACGCCACCTATGCTATCGAGTATGCCAACGCGCTGTCCGGCTCGAATCGGTGGACATCCTGGGTGCGCGTGCCGATGACGGACCTCTCGACGACGCTCCAGCCCACGCAGCCGATCGAGCCGTCGGTCTTCTATCGCGCTTACGAATTCAGAGCCGACCCGCCGATCCTTGAGGTGCAGCTTGCGCCGGACGAGAGCCGCACGCTCCTGCTTTACGGCAAACCCGGGGCCAGTTATGCCGTCGAGTACAAAACCAACATTTTCGGGGCCGGCGGGTGGCTGCTGCTGGGGCGCGTCCCGATGACGGGTTCGTTCAGCACGCTCCAACCCGCGCAACCGGGCCTGCAAAACCTTTTCTATCGCGCTTACGAGTTCACGGCCGACCCGCCGATTCTCGATGCGTTGCTCCAGACCGATCACACGGGTTCGGTGCTGCTTTACGGCGTGCCCGGACGAAACTACCGCCTGGAGCAGACCGCCAGCCTGGGGCCGACGCCGGTGTGGACACCGGGCTCGCAACTCAACCTGACCAACTCCTTCTCCTTCGTTCACGGGTTGAGCGTCACGAACAATATCTTCTTCCGCGCGCATCAGGAGTAAGAGCATTTCCCAACCATAATCGGAACCATCACGGCGCGCTCGGAGAGACGCGCCCATCCCGCTCCGAGCGGGACACGCGGGTAGAGCGCGACCTCCGGGCGCGCCTCAAGGCTGTACCTTGACCGATGATTTTTCCAAACGCTTGTCCAAAAAACAGGTAGAAACCCAAAGGGGCGCTTTTCAGCGCCTTCTAAAAATTGGATGTAAAGAACAGCTTGTTTTTGACCGCTGCGTGCGATTCATTGGAGGGCAGGGGACTTGTCCCCCGCTCCGTTCAACGCGCCTAAACCCGTCGGCGAAGGTCGCAGTAGCCGAAGGCGCGAAGAAAAGAAAACACCTGTGCGAAAGTTACCAAGTCACCCAACGGGCGCGATCAAGGCGCGCCGGGGTTTTCAGCAGAATCATCTTTAATGGGTGACCCCGTTGCCTACCGTTGCGGCCTTTGGCAAGTGCGGAAACTTCGGGATCATCTGTTCGGCCTGCTTCCGCAGGGCTCCAACCAATTCTGGGTCCATTTGTGGCAACTGGTTGCGTTTCACCTCCACAAGGATCGTCAGAGATCGGCCTTCACTGCCGGCGTCGTGCCCGGTCCCTATGAACGCAACGTGTATTGTTTGCAGGCGGGCAGGGGACAGAAGCTCTGGTTTCCACCGGGAGCAGGTTCAACACGAAGTCGTAGATGGCTTGGGCGTGTTGTAGGGCTTCGTCGAATTCTTCGCGCGTGGGATACGTTTCGGCCAATTCCCTGCGGGTGTCATCCATACACCTTGCGTCCTTTTTGCAACACCTCGTGGGTCAGACTTCCCAGCACTTCGCGGACGCGGTTGACCTCGCGTCGCGTCCGCACGAGCACGTCGGCGGAGATAAGCAGCCGTCCAAGGCAACGTTGGGCGCGTTGGTCGCGTCGAATGGGGCGCTCGTCGCGTTGCGGCACGATGACCATTAAATCAATGTCGCTGTCCTGACCGGGCGTGCCCCAGGCGTGCGAGCCGAACAAATAAATTTCCTCTGGCTGAAATTCCGCCACCAGCCTTTGAGTGGCTGTTTGGAGCAAATCTTCGTAGGGCGCTTCCATGGTTTCTTTCTATCACAGCACCGGGAGAATTGAAAGCTCCGACTTAATGATTTGTCATGCTATTAAATATAACATATATTGTGCGAAATGTTAGGCGGTCCAACGCAGCGCGTTGATTTTTCTCGATGACCCAACGCGGCAAAGCCCGCAACCGAACCGGAGTGCGCCCGTCCCCGGGCGTAGCAACGGCCGGCCATCGGATCGCGTTTGGTTGTTTCCATCCAGACTATTCTGTACGGTTTGGGCCAGAGTTTGCGGTTCGTAGGGCTACTGCAAAAAGTTCGGACTTTCCTGCAGTTCTACTCCTTGATTTGAGTGTTCATAATTGAGTGTTCATAATTGAGTTGCCAGGAACCGCTTATGCGGCTACCTTTCCGTCTTTATGAATAGCAATCCACTTATGCAACTGTCGTTGGAACAACTAAAACAAGCTATTGCCATCCGGGAACAAATCGAAGTCCTGGAAACCAAGCTTAGCGATCTATTGGGAGGAGCCTCCCAAGTCGAGGTAGCCCCGCGCCCAAAGAAAGGCATGAGCGCCTTCGGGCGCGCCCGCGTTGCCGCTGCGCAAAAGGCCCGTTGGGCGAAAAAGAAGCAAACCACCGAGGTGGGTGCTCTAGGCTCTGCTCCGGCTCAACCCAAAGTAAAAACCAAAACCATGAGCCCGGAAGCGCGCGCCCGCATTGGCGCTGCGCAGAAGGCCCGTTGGGCGAAAAAGAAGCAAGCCTCCATGGCGGCTCCAGGCCAATCTAAAAAGAAAACCAAAACCATGAGCCCCGAAGCGCGTGCTCGCATCGGCTACGCTCAAAAGGCACGCTGGGCCAAGCTCAAAGCTGCCAAGAAGAAGGGTTAGTCGGCTAGCTCGGCTTAGGATGTAATAGCCCGAAAGTCCCCCTGCCCTTCCTGCCGGACGGGGATTTTCGGGCTAACTGTTTGCCCCGTTCCGCTCCTGACTTACCAGGCCCATCCCGGACGATACTCTTGTCGCAAGTACTGATTCGCTTCCGGCAAGTTAGTGAACTTCAAGCTTGGCCCGTCCCAAAGAAGTTTTTTGAAGGTCAATTCTTCCCGCAATCCCACTCGCAGCCCCACGTTCCCCAGCAGCACCGCTTCCGCCAATGGCCCCGCCCAGTCGAAATTAGATCCCGCCGGCTTGCCTCCTTTGCAGGCTTCCGCCCATTCCTGGTAATGCCCCACCGATCGCGGCAGGGTTTTCGGAGGTTCAGGAAATTCTCGGCGACGCGACTCCGGCAATAAACGGTTGCCCAGAATGAATCCCCGGTCGCCGATCAGCAGTCGTCCATTGTCTCCCATCTCCACGCCATCGTCCAAACCGTCCGGACGCGGCGGACGCAATCCGCCATCGTACCAGACCAATTTCACCGGCGGCAGTTCGCCGCGCGCCGGGAATTGATAAGTAACCATCGATGCCAGCGGATAGGTTTCTTCATTCACGCGGCCTGAGGCAGCTTGAACGCTGACCGGCGCCCCCAACTTCAAGGCGCGAAAAACGGGATCCATGGCATGGCAGCCGATGTCCCCCAGGGCGCCCGTGCCAAAATCCCACCAGCCGCGCCATTTGAATGGCAGATAGGCCGGATGGTAAGGACGCTGCGGCGCCGGCCCCAGCCACAAATCCCAGTCCAACGTGTCCGGCGCCGGCGGCGTATCGCTGGGGCGTCCGACTCCCTGCGGCCAATACTCCTTGAACAGCCCCTGCGACGGCCGGTCGGTCCAGATATGGGCCTCGCGCACGGGTCCGATGGCGCCGGCCGCGACATATTCGATGAGCCGCCGAGTTTCCTCCGATGCCTGTCCCTGGTTGCCCATTTGCGTGGCGACCTTGTACTCGCGAGCCGCCTGGGCAATCTGACGCGCCTCCCAGACCGAATGCGTGAGCGGTTTCTCGCAATAAACATGTTTGCCCATCCGCATCGCCATCATCGATACGCAGGCATGCAGATGATCGGGCGTGGCGATGATCACCGCGTCGATGTCCTTCCGCTCTTCGAGCATTTTGCGAAAATCCTTATAGGTCTTGGCCTGCGGATATTGCTTGAAAGTGCCCGCGGCATGCCGCGCATCGACATCGCATAAGGCCACAATGTTGTCTTTCGGGAATTTATCCAGATCCGAACGCCCCTGCCCGCCGATCCCGATCCCGGCAATATTCAGGCGTTCGTTGGCCGGCGTGGCTCCGTTAAGCCCCAGCACGTGGCCGGGAACCAGACTGAAAGTTGCGGTGGCAATGGCAGTTCCGCGCATGAACTGGCGGCGCGTCATCTTGGGGGCATGGACGGTGTTTTTCATAGCATAGTGAGTTTACTTCTGACGTTGCCAGGCAAAAAATCTTCAAAGAAAATTCGTAATTAGAAACCGCTGGTGGGTCGGCGGGGACTCGAACCCCGGACCAATGCCTTAAAAGGGCACTGCTCTACCAACTGAGCTACCGACCCAGCCAAGAAGTGGCGCTTTGAACGGGCGAAAACCAACGGGAATTTGTCCAGCGCGCGTGAGAAGTTAATCGACGCCCATGTCCCGTGCAAGCGAAAAGACCGCCCCGCTTAGATCTCCCGCACCAGGTCCGCGAGCGGTTTGCGGCCCGTTCTGGGCGAAGGATCGTCGGCGTAGCCCAGGGGCGTTACGGCCACGGCTTCCCACTCCGGCCCGATGTCCAATGTATCCTGCAACGCGTTGCGATTGAAGGTGCAAATCCAGCAAGATCCCAACCCTTCGGCTGTCGCCGCCAACACCAGATGCTCCATCGCAATGGCAACATCCACTGCGTGAATGCTCACGCCGTCACGGCGCCATGCCGTCTCCCGATTGCCCAGGGCCACCACGACCAGCGGCGCAGTGATCACCCAGTCCTGCAGCAGCACACGCCGCGTCCGTTCCCGCATCTCCGCGGATTTTACCAGGAGAAAACGCCAGGGCTGCAGGTTGCAGGCGGAAGGCGCCCAGCGCACCGCCTCCCAAATGCGATCGACTTTCTCGGCGGGCACCGGCGTGTCTCGGTACTTGCGCACGCTGCGACGGTTTTTGACGGCATCGTAAAAGTTCATAGCTTCTGCCATTAGAGTTTTCAGTATTCAAAGCTCTTTTTTCCAAGAAGCAACGATTTTTTTCATGGGGGCTCATGCTTGACGAGAAGGCCGATTCACTTCAAGAATCCTGCCACATGAAAATGATCCAATTCCAATCCATCGCCGCCGCTCTGCTCGGCTGGGCGCTGCTGTTTGCCACCTCGGCCATCGGTCAGGCGCCGGAACCTAAATGGGACTCGCTGTTCAATGGCAAGGATTTGAAGGGCTGGATCCCCGTCCATGACGTTGCCTTCGAAGTGAAAGACGGCAATCTCCGTCTGGTCAAAGGCATGGGCTGGCTGCGCACCGAAAAGGAATATGGCGATTTCATCCTCGAATTCGAATGGCGCGCCCTGGAAGCCAAGTATGACAGCGGATTTTTCTTCCGCGCCGGACTGGAAGGAAAACCCTGGCCCAAGGATGGCTGGCAGATAAACCTGCGCTACGACGCCCTGTGCGGTCTGGTCAAAGGTTACCGCTCGGTGGTGCCCTCGGAGAACGAGCAAATGCCCTTGAACCAATGGGTCAAAACCCGGTTGGAGGTCAAAGGCAAAAAGGCCACTCTGTTCGTGAATGGCGAACGCTCCTGGGAATATAATGGGATCGACAGCGAACGCGGTTACCTGGGCATTCAAGCCGAAGACAAATCCTTCGATTTTCGCAATATTCGAATTCAATCCCTGGACACCAAACCAGCCGCCAAGTAGGGAGCCTTAACAGCCCGTTAATAAAGTAGGAGACGACGTGAGGAGTCTCCACCTTTTCAGAAACTCGCATGGGTGCTCTGAACCGTAGGTGGGCAGGGCGGTGCTGCTGCGCCGCCCAAATATTAGGGCTGAGCGGCAGCTCAGCCCTACCGGTTCATGGAAGGAAACGGCTCGAACAAGCGTCCAGTGCACAGCTCAAATCCTAGTGGCATTGGACAAGAATGTCCCCGCTCTTCTTGTGCATATTTCGTCGTCCTGGATAAATTTCACCATCGGCATTGCGCAAAAATCGACAAGCTGTCCGATGCTTCCTGGCTTTGCGGCGCTTTTCTCGGCTAAACCCCTCTTTTTCGGCGACTTAAGCAGGTTCAGCTCCGGCCGGCATTGAGTCTGCTTATAGGCAACGATCCATATGAGGCACATTCTGGTTTTATCCGGTGCGGTTTGGCTGTTATTATTAGCATCCGGTCTTCAACCGGCAGCAGCCGAAACCATCATGCCATCCGCACTGGAACAACGACTTACCCAACTGGAACTAGCCGTCAAAGCACTTCCGCCAACACCCGCGATCAATACCGGGGACAACGCCTGGGTGCTGGTTAGCACCGCGCTCGTATTGATGATGACCGCGCCGGGCCTGATCTTATTTTATGGCGGACTGGTGCGCAGCAAGAACGTCCTGAGCACCATGATGCACAGCCTGGTATTGATGGGCATCATGTCGATTCTCTGGATGGTGTACGGCTACAGCATGGCCTTCGGCGAGGGGAATGCCGTTTTCGGTAATCCACTGCAATACCTGTTCCTTCAAGGCGTGAGCGGCTCGCCCAATCCCGATTATGCAGCGACGATTCCCCACCAGTCCTTCATGCTGTTTCAAATGATGTTCGCCATTATCACCCCGGCGCTGATCAGCGGCGCCGTGGCTGAACGGATCAAATTCAGCGCTTATGTCCTCTTTATCGTGCTGTGGGCCACCCTGGTCTATTTCCCGCTCGCGCACATGGTCTGGGGCAAAGGCGGTTTGTTCAACTGGGCGCTGGGCGGCCGGATTCCCGTGCTGGATTTTGCGGGCGGCACGGTGGTGCATATCAGCTCGGGCGTTTCCGCCTTGGTCTGCGCCCTGGTGCTGGGAAGACGAACCGGATTCCCTCACCAACCCATGCCGCCGCATAACGTCGTTCTTAGCTTGGTTGGCACCGGGTTGCTCTGGGTTGGCTGGTTTGGCTTCAACGCGGGCAGCGCCCTGGGGGCTGGCGCATTGGCGACCAGCGCGTTCGCCGCGACCCATTTCTCAGCCTCCGCGGCGGCCTTGAGTTGGGCGGTCATGGAATGGTGGTGCAAGGGCAAGCCCAGCGTGCTCGGTGCCGCTTCCGGCATGGTCGCTGGCCTGGCAACCATCACCCCGGCCTCCGGATTCGTTACCATCCCCGCCGCCACCGGCATTGGCTTGGTGGCAGGGGTGATATGTTATCTGGCGGTTACCAGGCTAAAAAGCCGGTTTTGCTATGACGACTCGCTGGATGTTTTTGGGGTGCATGGCATAGGCAGCACCACCGGCATGTTGCTGCTTGGCTTTCTGGCCTGCCCCGGCGTCAATCCGATCCTGGCTTCCACCTTCAAATTAAATGGACAGGTTGTGTCTCTGACAGGTGGGTTCGGGCAGTTCATTCACCAGCTTGAAGGCGTTCTTTTTACGATGGGACTTTCCGCCATCGCTACCCTCATCCTGCTTAAAGTGGTGGATAAACTGGTCGGCTTGCGCGTGGATGAGGAGGAAGAAAGCCTGGGACTGGACTTGTCGCAACACGGCGAGAGCGCCTATAATGAGTGACGATGGTAAAATCTTTATCATCCCCGTCGAAGACGCCTTTCGCATTCGCACCGAGGAGAATGGCGAAAAAGCGCTCTAGGTTCGGGGTAGGGACAAGCTATCCGAGCTCCGAAAAGAGGGAGTTCCCCCCGGCGGTGCATTTTCCTGCGAAAAAGAACTGACAAGCGGCACGCAATACCGTTAAGTTTGCCAGCTTTTTATGCCGAAGCGCACGGACATCCATTCTGTTCTCATCATCGGCGCCGGCCCCATCGTCATTGGGCAGGCGTGCGAATTCGATTATTCCGGCACGCAAGCCTGCAAAGCACTGCGCGAGGAAGGTTTCCGGGTGGTTTTGGTCAATTCCAACCCCGCCACCATCATGACGGATCCGGAATTCGCCGACCGCACCTACATCGAACCCATCGTCCCCGAGTGCGTTGAAAAAATCATCGTCCGCGAGGTGGCCGAGATGAAGCGTATCGGCGCTCGCGGCAAACTAGTCCTGCTCCCCACCTTGGGCGGCCAGACCGCCTTGAACACGGCCATGGCGTTGTGGCGCAGCGGCGTGCTCCAAAAGTACGACGTCGAAATGATCGGCGCCAATGCCCAGGCCATCGAGCGGGGCGAGGACCGGCAGTTGTTCAAGGAACACATGCTGCGCATCGGACTGGATGTCCCACAAAGCGGGGCCGCCCATACCCTCGAAGAATCGCGCCAGGTGGCCGAGCGCATCGGACGCATGCCGTTGATCATCCGCCCCGCCTACACCCTGGGCGGCTCCGGTGGCGGTATCGCCTACAACCGCGAGGAATTCGATGAACTGGCCAAGCGCGGCATCGATCTCTCCCCCGTGTCCGAAATCCTGATCGAAGAATCCCTCATTGGCTGGAAGGAATTCGAGATCGAGGTCATGCGCGACCGCGCGGACAACTGCGTCGTCATTTGCTCCATCGAGAACTTCGATCCCATGGGCATCCATACGGGCGATTCCATCACCGTCGCCCCCATCCAGACGCTCTCGGACAAGGAATACCAGATCATGCGGGATGCCTCATTCGCCGTGATTCGCGAGATCGGGGTGGAAACCGGCGGTTCCAACATCCAGTTCGCCGTCAACCCGGACAACGGGCGCATGGTTATCATCGAAATGAACCCGCGCGTCTCGCGTTCCTCCGCCCTGGCGTCCAAGGCGACCGGCTTCCCCATCGCGAAGATTGCCGCCAAACTCGCCGTCGGTTATCTGCTGGACGAAATCCGCAATGACATCACCCGCGAAACGCCGGCCAGCTTCGAGCCGACCATCGACTACGTGGTGGTCAAGGTGCCGCGGTTTGCCTTCGAAAAATTCCCGCAAGCCGATCCGACCCTCAACACCCAGATGAAATCCGTCGGCGAAGCCATGGCCATCGGCCGCACCTTCAAAGAATCGCTGCAAAAATGCCTGCGCTCCCTGGAAATCGGCCGCAGCGGCCTGGGCGGCGACGGTAAACCCTGGCGGGTAGGCGGCCAAGTGTACGGCGATCGCGACCTCCTGCCGCGCGATGTAATCACCCGCAAATTAAGCGTTCCGAACGCGGAACGCATCTTCTTTATCCGCCACGCCCTGCGCGCCGGATTCACCCTCGATGACATTTTCGGATTGACCAAAATTGACCGCTGGTTTCTGGCCCAACTCAAAGAAATCGTGGATTTCGAGGAAGCATTGGCCCATTCGAAGCAGTAACCCGCCGGCGTGGTTGAAACATCTGGCCTGTCCGTTCGGGACCGCTGGGGAGAGAACTCACAAAAACCGCTCGCGGCGGGTGGTTACTTGGCCTTGACGGTCCACCCGGCCTTGATCTCGCGGTCGCCCGAATAGGTGGCTTTGCTGCGGTCTTCTTGCGTGGATTGAATGGTGATTTCGCCGACCAGCTTCTCCTCCGTGAACACCACCGCACCTTTGTCGTCCTTGATCTCGCTGGTCTCGTAAAGCTTGAGTTTATCGCCGTCCTTTAATCCCTGTTTGGCGCCGATGGAGATGATGATGGCATCCTTGGACGCTACCGCCAGCACCTTCCCAGATAGGGCGGCTATCTCTTTGCCAGCTTGGGTCGCCTTCAATTTATGCCGGCCAGATTCCGGCAGAGTAAAGGGCTTGAGGTCATCCGTGATTTGGGAAAGCGCCAGGACGGTGGCCTTGCCCAGAGCGCTATCCATGAATTCCTTGTTATCGAACCCGATGCCGCCGCCGCTGCCGTTAATGTTAACCCCAATGTTAAAGCCGGTGCCCTTCTTCTCCCCGATTGCCGACCCAGTCTTGAGGATCTTGCGGTTGGCCGCATCCACCAGGCGCCAGTCGATGCGCACATTCGAGACGCTTTGCTTGATGCCGAGATTGCCAAGGTTGCCGGGCACAAAACCGCCAAGCCCGATTTTCGATTCTTTGTGGCCAAATTGCGTCACCTTCGCGGTGAACATGAAGTCCGCCCCGGCAAAGCCGCCCTTCTCCACTTTCTCGGATGGCTCAACAAATCCGTCTTGTCCCAGTTTGATCTCGTCCATCAACACCCCAAGTTGGGAGTTTTCCAGAACCTGGAACTTGTTGATCTTGGCCAGCTCCGTGACGAGCATCTCGGCCAGACCCGATCCGAGGGCGGGTTGCCAATATTGCATGGCCGTGGTATCGCCGCTGAACGGGGCCACGATGAGGCTGGGCAGCCCGCTCTCCTGGGCCAACCCACGGTTGGCGATCCCCGCCGAAAAAACCGAGCAACAGACGAGCGCGAGAAGTTTCATTTTCATGGTTTCGGTTCCTGTTCTTGAACGGACTGAGTTGATTGCTTATCGACGCTGCCCCAGGCGACAGACAATGGGACCGCGTCCATTCTCATGCGGGCAAGATTATGGCGCGAGCGCTTGGCGTCAAGGCCAATAGTTGTGAAGACGGCTCGCTCATGGTGACCTTCTCCGTTCGCTCCGCACCCTGTAGAGCCGCTCGGTGAAACCGCCTTCCTCCACAAACGCCTTTTCCAGGCTGGCCATCTGCCGGTCAAGGAGGCTGCAAGCCACAGCCAGCAGCGCTAGCACACCATTCGCGGCGATCTCGGGAAAGGTGGACATTGTGGACTTGGTGGACTCAATGGACTTCGGCCCTGCTCCCCGTCCACTCTGTCCATCATGCACATCCCGCGCCCACTGCGCCACCGCATCTGCTGTGGCGGGCCGCCGCGTTATGAGTTCTGCCCGGCGCGGGTCTTCGCGCGGCCACAGCACCAGCCCGCGCTGCCGCAAAAAATCCTCATAGTCCAACCGCAGTTCCTCCAAGCTGGCCCGCGCCACGTTCGTCAGCTTGAGTTCCATTTTCTTGGACGTGCCGGAGGCCTGGCTGCCCTCGGCGATGTTCTGCACGCCGGAACGCGCGGCCTGCACCATCTGATCGTGGGTGCGGCTGCGCTTCTCGATGTAGCGGTCGCAGAAACGCACCGTCACATCGTAGGCCAGTTGCGCCACCTGGAAGCTTTTCAACTTCCGGTAACCGCCATGCAGCGGCATCAGTTTTCCCGGCTCACCCATCGCTCAATCCCTCCCGTCCAAGCTGTTCACGAGCCTCCACCAGTTGGGCGACGGCGGCATTCCAGAGTTCCTTCAGCAATTCAGCCAGACCGCCGTTGCCGTTCTTGTAGCTGGTTTTCGCTTCTGATTTATGAGTTTTTCTCTTTGCCATCCGGATTTGCATAGCATCCTAGTCCGCAAACAGCTTTAGGCAATCGCAAAACCCTCGCGAAGCACGTCACCGGGATGAACAGGATCGAGTCGGTCTTTGCGTTTGCTCATAACATCTCAGGATGTGGCGGTGAGCCGGTAGCCGACGCCCGGTTCGGTGAGGATGAGTTCCGGGCGTGCGGGATCAGCCTCAAGTTTCTCCCGCAGATGAGCGGCGTAGACGCGCAGGTAGTGCGTTTGCTCGACGGCGTTCGGCCCCCAGACTTCGGTAAGAATCTGGCGTTGAGTCACGACTCGCCCAGCGTTCCGCACCAGCAGGCGAAGAAAGGAATATTCGGTGGGCGTTAGCTTGACTTCCTTCCCGCGCACGGTGATGCGGCGGTTCGACAAATCCACTTCCAAGTCGCCGCTGCGAAAAATCGCGTTCTCCGGCGTGGGTTGGGCGTGCCGCAGAGCCACGCGCAGACGGGCCAACAGCTCCGCCGTGCTGAACGGCTTGGTCACATAATCGTCGGCACCGGAGTCGAGAGCGGCGACCTTTTCATCATCCGCGTCGAGTACGGTCAAAATCAAGACGGGCACGCGGCTCCATTCGCGCAAACGTTTGAGGACAGTCAAGCCGTCGAGGTCGGGAAGGCCAAGATCGAGCACTACCGCGTCCGGCTTACGTTGCGCGGCTTCCACAATCCCGTCGCTGCCGGTGGCGGCTTCGAGCACCCGGTATCCGTTGGCCTCAAGCGTGACTCGGAGCAGTCGGCGGATCTGCACTTCGTCGTCGATGACCAACACCGCAGGCTTGTATATGAGGGCGTCGCTCATGTCTGTAGTTCCTCTCTTGATGGCGGCGTGTCCGTGACGGGAAAGCAGAGGGTGAACACGGCTCCGCCGCCTGCTCGGTTCCCGGCTTCGGCCCGTCCGCCCTGAGCCTCGGTGAAGCCTTTGACGATGGACAAGCCGAGCCCGGTGCCCCCCGCCGGAGCGCCGGGGACTCGGTAGAACTTCTCGAAGACGTGCGGGACGCTCTCCGGAGGCAAACCGGGGCCACGGTCGGCCACGGTCAGCGACAGTTCGTGCGCGGAGGCTCTGGCGGCGATTTCGACCCGCGTGCCGGGAGGGGTGTAGGACGCTGCATTCACCAGCAGATTCAGGAGCGCTTGTTCCAGCAGTACGGCGTCCAGCTTGACCAAAGGCAAGTGAGGCGGGAGGGACACCGCGACCGCGTGCTGCGCGAGTTCCTTCTCGGACTTCCGCACCGCAGCGTTCACTAAATCCCTCACGTCACACCATTCGAGGCGCGGCTTCACGCGCCCTGACTCAAGCCGGGTCATGTCCAGCAGGTTGGCCACCAAACGATTGAGCCTGGCAGTGCTGGTCTGGATTTCCCCGGTAAGCGCCCGCGCCAATTCCGGTTGGTCGCCCGGTGCGATACCGTCCAAGGCGCTGACCGCGGTGGTGATGGCGGCGATGGGAGTTCGCAACTCATGCGAAACGGAGTTGAGCAAAGCCTTGCTCAAGCGTTCGGATTCGGCGACGACACGGGCCTCTTCGGCTTCGGCACCAAGGCGCAGGCGGTCGAGTACAAGTGCCGCCTGCCGGGCGAAGGCATCCAGCAAGTCGCGCTGTTCCAGCGTCGGCGGCTTATCGCTGGCGAGTCTCACGCTGAGCACTCCCATCGCACCTTGCTTCGTCGCCAGCGGCAAATGCAATGCCTCCGAAAGTGGGAGGTTGTCAGTGAAACAGCCCGCCGTCTTGCCGAAGCGGAAGGCCCACGCCGCCACGCTCTGCTCCTTTTCGGTCAAAACGAACGTGCTCGCGGGATGCGGCGTTCGAGCCAAGTTCCCGTCCGCCTCACGGAGCAACAGGGCGACGGCACACTCGAACACCCTGCCCACTTGTGCCACCAGCCGTTGGGACATCTCGTCCACCGAGGCGGCATCAGCCAGATCGCGGGTCAGAAGGTAGAGCGCGGTGGAGCGCTTCTCGCGGCGGCGCTCGGCGCGTTCCTGAGCGCGAATCCGCGCCGTCAACTGACCCAACACCAGCGCGACCACGAAGTACATCCCGAACATCAACGCATCTTGGACGTTCGTGATAATGAAGGTGTGGCGTGGTGGAAGGAAGAAAAAGTTCCAGAGCAATGCGCTCAGGGTCGCCGCCAAGAACACGGGGCCGCGTCCGACAAATAGGGCAAGCGCGACCACGGTCAGCAGATAAATCAGGGCCAGAGCGTAATGGCCGACGAACGTGTCGAGGGCCGCGTTGAAGGCGGTCGCAACCGCGACGGCGGCGACCCCGATGCCATACTGGCGAAGTTGCGACTCAAGAACCAGAGTAAGCCGTCGCGGCTCGGATTGCGTATCGGCTTTGTCAGCTCGCACCACGTTCACGTCGATGTCGCCACTGGCCACGATGAGCTGTCGCAGGAAGATGGCGCCGCGAATACGGTCGAGAACCCGCCGCCCGCCCGGCTTCCCGACGACGATTTGCGTGACGTTGTGTTGCCGGGCCACGCGCAGCAGTGCCTGCGCGACATCCATGTCCGCGGTAGTGATAACTTCCGCACCGAGTTCCCGCGCCAGCGCGAGGTTTTGGGTGAGTTGAGTCTGTGCTTCCTCGGCGAGCGCCTCCAGGCGCTCGATGTGAACCGCCAGCCAGGGGCAATCGAAGCTATCCGCCAGACGGCGCGTCCAGCGCACCATGTTGGCCGAGTAAGGGCTGGCACTCACCGCCACGAGCAACCGGTGTCCCGACTTCCACGGCCCGGCGATTTGCATCGCCTGCATGTAGTCGTGCACGTCCTGTCCGACGTGCTCCGCCGCGAGGCGCAGAGCCATCTCACGGAGGGAGGTTAGGTTGCCCATGCGGAAGAAGTTCATCATCGCCGCCTCGGCGCGGTCGGGCAGATACACTTTGCCTTCGTCAAGACGCTTGAGCAGTTCGTCCGGCGGAAGGTCAACCACTTCCATCTCGGCGCCATCGAGCACGCTGTCTGGCACGGTTTCGCTGATGGTCGCGCCACTGATTTGGCGCACCGTATCGGCACGACTCTCGACGTGCTGGACATTTAGCGTCGTGTAAACGTCGATCCCTACGTCGAGCAGTTCGGCCACATCCTGATAACGCTTGGTGTGACGAGAGCTGGGAGCGTTTGAGTGAGCCAGTTCATCGACCAGTGCGAGTTGGGGACGCCGGGTCAGCACCGCGTCGATGTCCATCTCTTCCAACGTGACGCCGCGATATTCGACCTTGCGGCGCGGAATAATTGGAAGCCCGGCGACCAGGGCGTCGGTTTCCTTGCGTCCGTGGGTTTCGACGTAGCCGATGACGACCTCCCGGCCTTCGCGCCGGGCACGGTGGGCGGCTTCCAGCATGGCGTAGGTCTTGCCCACGCCCGCCGACATGCCGAGGAAGACCTTGAGCTTGCCGCGACGTTGCGCCGCCTCTTCCTTCTGCAGGGCAGAGAGCAATGCGTCAGGATCTGGCCGTTCGTCATTCACCGCCGGTTAGTCTATTTCTTTGAGCACAAGAATCAGCTAAAAAATGGGTGCCTGATTTGGGGCAAAGCCAGACCCGATCCTGCCGGGTATGGCTGGGATCCCACCAGTGTCCGTCACCGGGCCCCTTCCAGTTGGTGGCCTCCGGATCATGCACCCAGGCCACGCGGCCAGGTTTAAGGCCTTTCGCTTCACCCATGGGTTTGAGTGGGTCCAACTCGTGAGCCCAAGTTTTGACTGGCAGTCCCCACATCGAAACCAGCATGCCAGCGATGGCCAGCGACCGGAATGAGAAAAATAATTCGGTTTGCATATTCGATCGTTAGTTTATCCCCAAGTCCGCTCTTAATTCAATGATGCTTTTGACCTGGCGGATTTTCCGAACGAAGGCGTCCGGAAAACGAATTGGACTACGTCTGGATTCGGAGGGCGGAGTTACACGACGCCCCATTTATTATGGGGCTCCCGGAGCTCGCCCCTCCGAAAGAAACGGGACCGAAAACGCACGTCGGAAGGCGGTGGGTTCGGCGTAACACTCAAAACTTGTAAATGACGTTAAGCGCCAGCGAGAGGGCGTTGTTGTCGGCCATGCCGAAGGGACGTTGGTTGGTCAAATCATGGTCCCACCGAAACTCCACCCGGCTGACGACGTTGGCCCACAGCGAATAATCGGTCGTGAACGTCCAGCCCAAGACCTCGTTGCGCGGTTGAGACGTCGTAGTCGGATTGACGGTGTACCACGTGCCGGCAGTGCCCGTGGCGTATTCCGTGCGGCTCGCGAACTTCAGTTTCTCCGTGGCCTGATACAGGAGATAGATCGAGGCTGCATTGGCGTAAGTGGAAGGCACACTGCCAACCTCTTTCGTGCCACGGTATTCCCACGCATAGCCTACCGTGAGTGGCTTCAAGGGCGTCGGCACCGTTCCCCCCACGTAAAAGCTGGTGATATCGCTGGCGGGACTGGCGGCCCCTGAACCCAAGCCGTCAATCACCCCGGCCGACAGTGTGCTGCCGCCGAGCCAACCGGCGCTCTTCGGAGCGGTGAGAGTAACCATAGCCATATAGGTTTTCTCGGACTCCGCGGCCGGCTTCCCGGCCCGCGAAGGACGGGCATTCAGCCCCGGCGACCAGGTGTTGGCAACGCCGGCCTGCGCGCCGATGAGGTCGTTAAACTGGTAACTGGCCAGCAATCCGGTCAATTGCGTCGGTTCGATAAAGAAGCCGTATGACCGGCTAAAATTGGGATTATTGGCGCTTTCGATGACTTCGTAGCCGAGGAACTCCGTGAAGTTACCCAGTTTGAAAGTGAGGCCGTTCCCCAGCGGGACTTTCAAGTTCACATAGGCATCCTTCAGCGCCAAATCCGGCAGTCCACTGCCCGGTGATTGGTTGTAGTTAACCGCATCGGGCCCAAACATGACCGTGAAATTATAACCGGCAGCCCAAGGGCCATCGCCCAATGGCTGGTTCAAGGTGAGAAACACCGCGTTCAGGTTGAATCCGTCTTGTTTCCCCGTGCCGTCATAAGAGCGCCCGGGGAAGGTGTCTCCCGGCTGCGGATTGTTAACGCCGTTGCCACCGTTGCCCGTGCCGAACTTCCAGATAAAGGAAGTATCGACATAGCCGCTCAGCGTCGTGGCCGATATCGCCGTTAACACCTGATTCCGCGTTTCCTCCGCGTGCAAGATGCTGGGAAGGGTGATTACACCCGCGGCGGCCAAGGCCGCTGTCCACGGATTGAGTTTCATAGTTAGTTTCATTGGATTCGTTTTTTGGTTCCGGCAGACGCGCGCCTTTGGCCCCACCACCGACGCCCATCGGCCGGTTTTCTGTTCAATTTCTTTGAGCACAAGAATCAGCTAAAAAATGGGTGCCTGATTTGGGGCAAAGCCATAGGCCATATCAGCGTCCCTCGCGATTTGGACAAGGATTTGGTAGAAACCAGGTCCACAACGGCAGGGTTTCATCGTCGGACCGTTTCAGGTCGGATGGGACGGGCTGTTCTCTCGCTTCCGGCGTTTCCAGCGCCGCGAGAGTTTCCCGCAGTCTGCCGTCGAAACGCTGTTGCGAGCTGTCGAACGGGACGAAGATCATGACCATCGTCCCCTTTGGGAGTGAAACGGTCATGGGGTGGGAGTCATGACGGGGAGAATCGGCTCCGAGTGCGGGGTGTGCCAGGGGATCGGTCTTGGGTGAGCGGTTGAGCCAGACGAGGAGGCGACTGAAAGCCACGCCCAGCAAAGGAATGGCCAGCGCAAGCACCGGAACAAGCAGGACGATGAGCAAATCTATTATGGACGGTGTGAGGTGAAGGGCCATTGGGTGGTCAACCAGCCTTTCAAGGTTTCGCGGCCCGCGAATCGAGGGCGAGATTCAGGAGCAGCACGTTCACACCGGAGTCTCCAAGCAAACCGAAATCAGCTTTGGCGGTGTGTTGCTCGATCAACTCGCGAACTTTCTGCGGATCAAGTCCGCGAGCCTTGGCGACCCGCGCCAATTGCCGTTCGGCGTTGGGCACGGTGATGTGCGGATCGAGGCCGCTGCCGGACGCGGTGACGGCATCGGCGGGAACGGGATCGGTGTCCGTCAATCCGTTTTCCTTCCGGTAGGCGCTGATGCGTTCCTTGATCGCGTCGTAAAGCTTTTGCGAAGTCGGGCCGAGGTTGCTGCCGCTCGAGTTGGCCGCGTCGTAGCCGTTGCCCGCCGCCGAGGGGCGCGGGTGGAAGTACTTGTCCGCCGTGAAGCCCTGGCCGAGAAGCTTTGAGCCGCGCACCGTGCCGTTTTTGTCCACAATCAGGCTGCCGTTGGCTTGATCGCGGAAGACCGCTTGCGCGATGCCGAACACGATCAGGGGATACAGCCCGCAGCAAACGGCGGCCAGGACCAGCGTGGACATGACGGCACTGCGGAGTTGAGATAATAGTTCTTTCATAGGCTTAGATGAGTCTGAGGCTGGTGATGGCGACGTCGATGAGCTTGATGCCGACGAACGGGATGATCACACCGCCCAGGCCATAGATGAGCAGGTTGCGCTGTAAAATCGCCAGCGCGCCGATGGGCTTGTAGGCGACGCCGCGCAACGCCAGCGGAATGAGCGCGACGATGATGAGCGCGTTGAAAATGATCGCGCTCAGGATCGCGCTCTGCGGTGAGGCCAGGTGCATGATGTTGAGCGGCGCGATGACCGGGAACGTCGCCATGAGCATCGCGGGAATGATGGCGAAGTACTTGGCCACGTCGTTGGCGATGCTGAACGTCGTCAACGAACCGCGGGTGATGAGCATCTGCTTCCCGATTTCCACGATGTCAATCAGCTTCGTGGGGTTGCTGTCGAGATCCACCATGTTGCCCGCTTCGCGCGCAGCTTGCGTGCCCGTATTCATCGCCACGCCCACGTCGGCCTGGGCGAGCGCCGGGGCATCGTTCGTGCCGTCACCCGTCATGGCGACGAGATGGCCCGCCGCCTGTTCCTCCCGAATCCGTTTGAGCTTTTGTTCCGGCGTCGCTTGCGCCATGAAATCATCCACGCCTGCTTCAGCCGCGATGGCCGCGGCAGTCAGCGGGTTGTCGCCGGTGATCATCACGGTGCGGATGCCCATTTTGCGAAGTTGCGCGAAGCGTTCCTTGATGCCGCCCTTGACCACGTCCTTGAGTTGCACGACGCCGAGCACCTCGCGGCCTTCGGCGACGACCAGCGGCGTGCCGCCGGAGCGCGAAACTTCGTCCACCGTCTGCGCGACGGCTGGCGGAAACTGCCCGCCGAGTTGGTCCACATAGACGCGCATCGCTTCTGCTGCGCCCTTGCGGATGACCCGCGCGGGCTGGCCGTCCACCGCCGGAAAATCCACCCCGCTCATGCGGGTCTGTGCCGTGAAGGCGACAAACCTGGCGTGCGGCTCCGCGACCTCGCGGCCACGCAGATTGAATTGCTGCTTGGCCAGGACCACAATGCTGCGGCCCTCGGGCGTTTCGTCGGCGAGCGAGGCCAGTTGCGCGGCGTCGGCGAGGCGCTCGGGCTTGATGGAGGGAGCTGGGAGGAACGCCGTCGCCATTCGGTTGCCGAGCGTGATGGTGCCCGTCTTGTCGAGCAGCAACACGTCCACGTCGCCGGCGGCTTCCACGGCCCGGCCGCTTGTCGCCATGACGTTGCGGCGGATGAGCCGGTCAATGCCGCTGATGCCAATGGCACTCAGCAGTCCGCCAATCGTCGTGGGAATCAAACAAACCAGCAGCGCGATCAGCACCGGCACCGTGAAGGCAGCGCCGGAGTAGATTCCGAACGGTTTCAACGTCACGCAGACGAGCAGGAAGATGAAGGTCAGCGCCGCGAGCAGGATCGTGAGCGCGATTTCGTTCGGCGTCTTCTGGCGCTTGGCGCCTTCGACCATTGCAATCATGCGGTCGAGGAAGCCGTGGCCCTTCTCCATCGTGACGCGGATGACGATGCGGTCGCTGATGACGCGCGTGCCGCCGGTGACGGCGCTGCGGTCGCCACCGCTTTCGCGGATGACGGGTGCGGATTCGCCGGTGATGGCGGACTCGTCCACGCTGGCGATGCCTTCCGTGACTTCGCCGTCGGCGGGAATCACGTCGCCCGTCTCGCAGACCACGAGGTCGCCTTTCTGCAATTCGGGTGCGGCGACTTTGTCCTCGCGCCCGTTGCGGAGACGCCGCGCGATGGTGTCCTTGCGCGCCTTGCGCAGGGCGTCGGCCTGGGCTTTGCCTCTGCCCTCAGCCACAGCCTCGGCGAAGTTCGCAAAGAGTACCGTGAACCAGAGCCAGATGGCGAGTTGCGCAATGAAGCCGCGATCCGTAGGCGAAGTGAAGATGCCCGCCGTGGTCAGCACCGCGCCGACCATCGTCACGAACATGACCGGGTTCTTGATCATCAGCCGCGGATCGAGCTTCTTGAACGAATCCCCGATGGCCGGACCGACGATGTTCCAATCAAAGAGAGAGGGAGCTTTCTGTGTCATAGAATCCTGGAGAAAGGGTTAAAACAGTTTCCCTTGAAGATTGAGGAAGTGCTCGACAATCGGCCCGAGCGTCAGCGCCGGGAGGTAGTTCAACGCGCCGACCAGCAGGACCGTGCCGAGCAGCAGCACCACGAACGTGCCCCCCGCGACCGGGAAGGTGCCCACGCTCGGCGGGGCGATCTTCTTTTGAGCGAGCGAACCGGCCATCGCCAGGATCGGCACGATCATCAGGAAACGGCCGATCAACATCGCGAGGCCGAGCGTCGTGTTGTACCAGGGCGTGTTGGCCGTCAGGCCGGCGAAGGCGCTGCCGTTGTTGGCGTTAGCGGAACTGTAGGCGTAGATGATTTCGCTCAAGCCATGCGGGCCAGAGTTGTTCAGACCGGCGAGTCCCCACTGGCTGAAGGACGCCCACGCGGAGAAGCCGAGGGTGGACACCGCCAGCACCAGCAACGCGAGCATCGCCATTTTCACCTCGTAAGACTGGATCTTCTTGCCGAGATATTCGGGCGTGCGCCCAACCATCAAACCCGCGATGAAGACGGCGAGCACGACGAAGACGAGCATCCCATAAAGCCCCGCGCCCACGCCGCCGATGACGATCTCGCCGAGTTGCATGTTGAAGAGCGGGACCAAGCCGCCCACCGCCGTGAAGGAATCATGCATCGAGTTGACCGCGCCGCAGGAGGCGTCGGTCGTGACGGTCGCGAACAACGCGGAGTTGAAGATGCCGAAGCGGACTTCCTTGCCTTCCATGTTTCCGTCGGCAGCAGCGACACCGAGTTGGTGGTGGATCGGATTGCCTTTCGCCTCCGCCCACCAGCACAGCAGCGTGCCGGCGAGGAACAGCGCCATCATGGCCGACCACACGGACCAGCCGTGAGCCTGGTTTTTCGTCATCCGGCCGAGGTAGTAAGTCAGCCCGCTGCCGATGGCGAAGATGGCGAGCATCTGGAGGAAGTTGGACAGCGGCGTGGGATTCTCGAACGGATGCGCGGCGTTGGCATTCGCGTATCCGCCGCCGTTCGTGCCGAGCACCTTGATGGGAATCTGTGAAGCCATTGGGCCTTGGACGATGAGCTGCTCGTCCACCTTTTGATCCACCATCACCGCTACGTTGGTCATCACGGGCTGGCCTTTCGCATCAAGCTGCGGGACATCCATCATCACCGCCGCGCCGTTGGCCATTACCGGCTGGCCCTTTTCATCCAACCGCGGCGCTTGAACCATCACGGCGACGTTGGTCGTGACGGGCTGGCCTTTGTCATCAACCTTGGCAACTTGAATGGTGTATGGCTCAACGAGCTTCGCCTTTGTGTACGGCTTGAAGTTTTGGATCATGCCTTGCGACACGAGCACGACGGCGAAAACCACACAGATGGGCAGCAGCAAGTAGTAAGTCACGCGGACGAGGTCCACCCAGAAGTTGCCGATCGTTTTTGCCGAATGCCGCGCAATGCCGCGTACGAGTGCCGCCGCAATCGCGATGCCCGTCGCGGCGGAAACGAAATTATGGAAGGTCAGCCCGACCATCTGCGAGAGATAGGACATCACGGCTTCGCCCACGTAGCTCTGCCAGTTGGTGTTCGTGGTGAAACTGGCCGCCGTGTTGAACGCGAGGTGGGGAGTCAGCGCACCGAAACCTTGAGGATTCAGCGGCAGCAGGTGTTGGAGCCGCAGGATCGCGTAGGTGAACAGAAAACCCACCAGGCTGAAGATCAGCATGGCCAGTGTATATTGCTTCCAGTCGTCTTCCTGGCTGGAGTCCACGCCCATCAAGCGATAGGTGAGCCGCTCCAGCGGTCGGAGCACGGGGTCGAGCCAGGTTCGACCGTTGGCATCGAGCACCCGCATGAGATAAAGCCCCATCGGCTTGGTGATCGCCGCGAGCGCGACGACGAAGAGACCGAGTTGCAGCCAGCCTGAAGTTTGCATAGCGGAAAGGTTAGAATTTTTCGGGCCGAATCATGGCCACGAACAGATAGACGAACAGCAGCAGGGCAACGAGGCCCACAATGACAGTTTCCATAAGCGTTCTTACAGTTTTTCGCAGAAGCGGACGTAGAGGCCGCTCACGATAAAAAACCCAACAACCAGGGCGATAAAAATTAGGTCACTCATAACGAGAGAGTCATTTCTCACGCCCACAACGTGCCATGACCCGGGCCGGGGCGATAATCAAAACCGGCGCCGAGAGCGTTAAAAAAATGTTAAAATGCGTGGCCCGCCATTAGACACGATGAGCGTCGGAATCTGGGGCTCGGCACGGTTGAAGTGTATAAAAAAAGCGGGGCCGTTTCGAGCCCCCGTGCCTTCTGGCTAGCATTTCCAGCAACTTGCCGTGGCCGCTCGTTGATTGGATGGACTCACACAACTGGCCTGTTCACCGAGGGTGGACCGGCTGGCCGAAAGTCATGCCCCGAATCGGTTCCTCAATGATGGCCTGCTGCAGCGCGTTCAGGGCGTCCAGGCAGAGGACCATCGCCTGGCGCTTCTGATTCAAAGACATTGCCAGCGACCGGACGTTGGTGTTCTCGCGCGAGAGCGCCAGGATCCGGGCCTTGAGCTCGCCATAGCGGACGAAGCTTGACGCAGCTATCGCCAGATCGGCGTCGTCCCCGAGCGTTGGCAGCGTAGCGAGCTCGTCCAGATCCATGCGGACCTGCATCTCCTCCTTGGCCATCGAGGCTTCCAGGCGATCCATTTTCGCGTCGTTTTCCTCCGCAATGTGGGGCGCGAGCAGGCTCTGGATGCGCAGGATTCCGATCCGGACCCCGAAGGCGAGGAGCATCACCCGCTTGGCGTCCGGCGAGTCTTCACGCTTCGCCACCACGCGAGACAGGGCGGCGTCCATCTCCGCGAGCGTGTCCGCCGCCGGACCAAACGACAGGGCGTAGGCCTTGAGGTCGGAGTTCTTCACCGCGAGGCGCAGCACGTCATCATCGATGCGCTGGAGGTTGCGGAAGGCCTCGGTGAACTGGGCTAGCAGGTCCCTCTCGCGCTGGGTGCCGCCGGTCGCGAGGAGTTTGCGGAGATCCTGGCACTCCCGCTCGACTTCCGCAGTCATTGCGCGGGCCTGATCGGCGAACTTCTGGGAGTCCTGGTCGGTGATCGCTAGGACGGCATTCTTTTCGGCCTCGGAGGCCGAGGCGATGGCGAGTTGCATCCGTCTTACAAGATCGACACGGCTGGCCTTGAAGGCGAGTTGCTGGGCCGGGTTCGTCTCCTCGTGGGAATGCCATACCACCAGCAGGAACAAGGCTAGGATCGCCGCGCCGACAACCATCCACAGAAGGTCCGCGATGCTGGGTCTGATCTTCATGGCCCATTATCGCGCATGCTACTATGGCGCGGTAATTAAAAAGTAGGGCAACCACGTTAAAAATTCATTAAAAGGACAGAGCCCGTTTTACCCATGCTACTATTGTTGGTTTAACAAAGACTCCTAATGCTGCGATGATTTACTTGGCGCATTAAATTGCCCTTCGCAGACTCCGGGTCCATTCCTTGATTCGAGTGGCGGTCATTTTGGATTCACGCTCCGCACCTGCTCGCTTTTGAGCACACCCAGCACGACTCCGGCCAACACCAGCACCGCCCCAGCGCCAAACCAGGGCGATGGAATCTCGTGGAAAAGAAAAAACGCCGCCACGGTGGCCAGAACAAACTGGGCGGGAATCGACAGCGTCACCATCTGGGACTTGACGTGGCGCAGCAGGTAAATGGCCAGTGTGTGTCCACCGACGGTGGGAAACAATACGAGGCCGAAGAGGGCCAAGCGCGTGTTTGCGTTGCCGACGAAAAGACCCCCATCCACCACCAGTCCGGCCACGGCCTGCACGGCCGCCGCAGTCGTATAGACGGGAAAGCTGAACAGCACGGCGTGCTGATGGGACCGGTATTTACGGGTAAACACGAAATAGCAGGCGCAGAGGAAGGACGACCCCAAGGCCACCATCGAGCCGGCCAACTGCTCGCTGCCATAGGCCAGTTGCCGTCCGAGAATCCACACCATGCCGAGACAAGCCAGCGCGCAGGCCATACCCTCCCAGCGATTCAGCCGCTCTCCCAAAAGTGGCCGCGCTACGAAGGGGGCCAGCAACGGCTGGAGGCCGATAAAAAGCATCGCGTTGGCGATAGTCGTGTGCTGGAGAGCCCATGCCCAGGTGGCGAAATGCAATCCGAGAAAGATGCCGGCAAGTGAGGAACCAACGGAAAAGACGGCTGGCTTCCGCTGTTTGCCCCATTCGCGGAACCACCAAGGCAAAAGCACCAGGGCCGCCCCCAAGACACGCCAAAAACCGATGCTGGTGGCGGGAATCTGGCAGTAGCGCGTAAGGATCGCCGCGCTGCTGGTCAGAAAGGTGATGGCCAACCACACGGAGAAAATGCGATGCCTTTGTGGAAGCGCCATGGGTAGTGGGAAGCTCATCCTTCAGACGCTCACAAGTATCTGCCAACAAGCAACCTTTCACTGGGCAGCTTCGCATTCGGCAACTTTCTCATCGTAGAAACTGTCAGTGAGCAGTCCCTCTTCAAAGAGGAGCTTGATTTGCCTCAACCGCCCGGTGATCTGCTGTTTGGTGAACTTGGGCTTCCCGCCCGCCGGGGCCCCAGAGGTGGCCGTGGCATTGGTCCCGGCGGCGGCATTGGCTGCCACCGCTACATGAGTTACCGTTGCGGCATGGGTCGTGACCGTGGACGGCGGACGGGCGCGGGCGATGCGTTTAGGCGGAGGTTCGTAGGTTGGGTCGAAGACCAGGACCCTCAGTTCGCTGGCGGGAACGAGATGTCGCCACAAATACGCCTGCATCCGGTCCTCTGCCGGCACGGCTTCGTGGGCGATCTCCATCTCATTAATCTTCGCGCTGCCAACGATGGACAGACTGACAGGTTCTTTCGTGGCAACCAGATCGCTTTTGAAGGTAAGCCGCGCAACTACCTGAGTTCCTGACAGGGTGACGGGCGATGCCGAGAATCCGGGAGGCGGATCTTTCAAGCTGAGCTTAATGGGGCCGGTGAAGCCGTCCTGGCGGCTGGTATAAACGCTGAGGGTCGCGCTGGATTTGCCGCGAAGGCTGACGCTGGAGGGGACAACGCGTAGCGCGAAATCGGGTTGCGGCGAGCTGATGCGCAGCCGGTAGGCATACTCTTCGCCACCCTTGCGTGCGATGTCGCCGATGTGAACGTCGTAAATGCCGTCGGCCGGCAGTCTAGCCATGAGATAGGAATCCGCCTGGTGCGTATTCAGCCCGGAACCCAGATCTTCGTGATCGTCGTTAAACGCCAGTAAGGTGCCCTGCTTATCGGTGAGCTTGATTACGGAGTCCAGCGGGGAATCGAGCCGGCGCGCATAGACTTCGGCGATGACCGTATCGTTCGACTTGCCGCTGAATTGGAACACGTCCCATTTCTCCGGTTTTTCAATGCGCCCGTTGATGATGATCGGCAGCGTCACCTTCTGCGCCTGCGCCCGGTCGTGGTTGGGTTCCTTCTCGAAGCATTCCGGCAGTGTGTCCAGGACGAACGGCACGCGGTTGGAAACGAATCCCTTCCGGTGCGCGGCGATCAACTGGATTCCGGCTCCGGCGTCTTTGGCCGGCGGGGTCAATTCAGCTCCCTGAAGATTCCAGCCTTTCATCGTGATGGCGGCCGGCTTGCCCACCGGCCTCCCCAGCGGAAAAATGCTGGTCATAAAGGGCAACTCGCCGATGGTGATGCGATAGACAAAATCTTCGCGTCCACGGTAAATGCTGTCGTGGATCTCGAACACATATTCGCCGTCCTTGGGCACTTCATAAAAAAGGGTCGGATCGGGCTTGAACCGGTAATCGTCGTCATATGCCACTTCTTTCCCGTTCGCGTCGTACAGAGCGAGCACGGGCTGGAACCAACCAGGAACGGCGTCAGCAATGTACGGGACCAGTTGCCGGCCCAAAGTGGTGATCACCAGCCGCTGGCCTTTGCGCGCCTCGAATCGGTAACGGTTGACTTCGCCGGAAGCGATCTGGCCGTTCACAGTGCCGGGCACGGTGATGCGGTCCTCGACCTCGTCGGCCGGCCTTTTGCGGAGGGCTGACGCCTCTTTGCCGAGCACTTGAAGGGTGGCGGTGAGCATCGGCTTCCTGGAGAATTCCGGCACCTGGCCGACGTGGAACGCGAGCGGGTTCGAGACGCCTCGCAAGGTTGCCAACCGGATTTCCCGCTCGCCGGGCTCGGCGTCCGGCGCGAGCGTGACCTCGACAATTGTCAAGGTGGAGATCGCCGCGCAGGCTGGTGTTTGAACGAATTCGCGAGTCCTCTTTTCGATCTTGGCGATCAGCTTTGGCGTCGCCTCTTCCTTGCTTGAGCCAGCCAAAGTCTTCTCGGTGTCCGTCGCCGACATCATCATTGGGGTTTCCGATGTCATCGAAGGGGCCATCGCGGAGGCGACCGCCGTCGTCGCTCGCTTCAACTCCCGCATTTGCTCGTTTAACAACTGCACCTCCTGGTTGTTCAATCGCCGGTAATACTCAACCACCTTGGCGGTAACGCCCGGGCCAGTGACCAGCACGGTCTTGACACCATCCATGCCTTGTCCGCCCAGTCTGACCTCGAAGGTCGTGCCCTGTTGACCGCCGGCGGGATAGACAAAACCGATATAAGGCCGCACTTGGGCCTGAGCCGCAGGTGCTGTCGCCAGCCAACCGGCCAGTCCCAGGACTGCGAACCATTGAACTTTGCGCTTAAGCCGCTTGATGGTCTGCATAGTTGGAGGTAACCGCCGCCGTCAGTCGGCGCTGAACGTGACTACATGATCTCCGTCAAAAGCCCGGCGGATTTCACGCCTTCCGCCACGGAAGGCAACACGTGGGCTTCGGCACCCAATGGATGGGGCAGCTTTGCTTTGGCGTCGATGCCACTCAATGCATAAATGCTGCCGAGCAGGTCCACCGGATACACGGGCCGATCCTTGACCTCTTCGGCTTTCGCATCCGACGCTCCGACCACGTGACCACCCTTGAAACCGCCGCCGGCGACTAGGACGGAGAAGACGTTTCCATAATGGTTGCGACCGCCATTCCACGGCGGCTGCCAGTCCACCTTGGGGCCTCGGCCAAACTCGCCGCAGCACCAGACGAGCGTGCTCTCCAGCAAGCCGTGATCGTGCAAATCCTGCAGCAGCATGGCTAATCCCTGGTCCAGTTGCGGACATTGCCGGCGCATGGTCGCGAAATGATTACTGTGCGTATCCCACCCCCCGGGGTAGTTGATAACGATATAGGGGACACCCGCTTCGACCATCCGTCGCGCCGCCAGACAGTCCTGCCCAAAGGTGTGGCGACCGTAACGGTCCCGCAATTCCGGTTTCTCCTTCGAGAGATCGAACACTTCCTTGCCCTGGCCCAGAATCAATTCATACGCCTGTTTTTTGGCTTCCTCCGCCGCCGCCAACTGGGGACTGACAGCCATGGCGTTGCCCATCGTGTTCATCTTGTCGAGCAATGCCCGCCGGTTCCTTTGGCGCTCGTCGGTGATGCCCCGGGCGACGACGCCTTCGACCTCGAAGCGGGGTGCGTTCGGGTCGCCACCGGTGGCAAAAGGTTTCAGTTTCGGTCCCAGGAAACCCTCTTCGGAAAACCGCCCCTGAGGCTGCGTCAGCACCACATACGGCGGAATCAATCCCTTGTAGCCCGGGCTTTTGAACAGCGCGAAGACGGCACCGATGCTCGGATACGACAGCCGCTCGCCGGGCGTGTGCCCGGTCTGCATCAGATAAGCCGCGGTTTCATGACCGTTGTTGCGGTGCGTCATGCTCCGGATGAGCGAATACTTGTCGGCTTGCTTGGCCAGATTGGGGAACAGTTCGCCGATCTGAATTCCGTCCACGTTGGTGGGAATCGCTGTTTTGAACTCGCCCATGTAATCATAGCCCGAGTCCGGTTTCGGATCCCACGTGTCGTTGTGCGACATGCCGCCCCACAAGAAAATTTGGATTACGGACTTGGCCTTGGCTTCGACCGGTACGGTGACGCTTGCTTCCGTCGGTGGCGGCGCAGCGGTCGCGCCCAATACCCAGCCGTCAGCGAACCATAGTCCGGCCGTGCTGAACAAACCGGCGCGCAAGGCTTCGCGCCTGGACATCGGCAAGCTCAGGCTCATGCCCATTAAATCCGCCGACTGGCAATTGGAAGTGATGCTCGTACTCATAGTCTGGCTTTAATCTGTTTGTGCCGC
>Ga0209429_10000409_pt1 | contig 29262 bp, 23 predicted proteins | sample BarGraNGADG00212_3_FD_184493 | JGI IMG/M metagenome (GOLD analysis project Ga0209429, IMG submission 184493) | Arctic peat soil microbial communities from Barrow, Alaska - Barrow Graham LP Ref core NGADG0004-212 (SPAdes) (version 2) | ecosystem: Environmental > Terrestrial > Soil > Wetlands >...
AATAAAAATCGAATAAGGAAAATAAAACCTATAAAAAATATTGTGTGAAATCCGAAAAAAAATGGCCCAGCTAAATCAAGTACTAATCCTCCAAAAGCGGCTAAATAGAAGGCGTCTTCCTCAAAATCAGCTAGTAATAAAACGATTGAGCCTATTAAAATAAGATTTGGAATCATCCCCTTAATTGAGAAAATCGGCATCAGGGTTAATTGCAAGATTCCAAGTAAAATAAAAATAAGTATTTTGAAAAATTTATTCATTTTTTTTGATTACAAAAAGTACTTCTAGTTGTGAAAAATCAATTGGAGACAAAACGGCTAATTTCTGGAAAATCTCACCTTCTTTAGAAATAATTTCTGTTGACTTTCCGACTAAAATACCAGCAGGTATTTGTCCACCGAGTCCAGAAGTTACCACATTTTCCCCATTTTTGATTGCAATATTAAGGGGAATTTCTTCTACCACTAAGCCCTGTAGACCACCTCGCAGAAGACCAGTGCCTCTCGAATCTTGTAATACTACTGGCACTAAAGAATTGAAATCAGTAATTAAAGTTACATCAGAATTGTTTTTTCTAGTCTCGGTCAAAACACCAGCCAGCACACCCTGCGAGATGACCGCATCACCAACCGATAAACCATCTTCTGTGCCTTTATCGATTGTAACGGATCTTAAATAACCACTAGATTGTCCGATAATCGCACCGGGAATAACTTTTCGCGAATCCGTATTTTTCATAAAACCTAATTCTTTTTTTAATATCTCATTTTCATATTGCATCTCCATCATGGTGGCTAGTTGACTTTGGAGATTCAAATTTTCATTAATAAGGCTGGAATTTTGTCGAATAATACGACCAAACTGGAAAACATCCCTGGTAAAAGGAAAAATTCGACCAACTGATAAACGTAGTCCCTTCCCAATTGGCTGTAAGATTTGCCAAGTAGTGTTTCTCACTGGACGGGTAAAGCCGGTTGGACTAAAAAATAGTCCTAAAAATGCTATGACCAAGATAATGATCACTAATCTCCACCTATTGATAACATTTTTTTTACGCATAAAAATACCCTTACATTAAAAATTAGATATTTGGTTGAGTTGGCACTAAAACTTGTCTTAGTGTCTCAAGATCTTCCAAAACCAAACCGGTACCACGAACAACTGAAGTTAAGGGGTCATCAGCAATATGAACTTTTGTCTGAGTAGTCCCGGCGATTACTCGATCTAAACCTCGCAGTAGTGCCCCACCACCAGCCAATACAATTCCTTTAACCATTATGTCTGCTACTAGTTCTGGTGGTGTTTCCTCGATAGTTTGTCTAACTGAATCAACAATAGCATGAATTGATTTATACATCGCTGTTCTAATTTGTTCATTGTTAACAATAATTTCTTTTGGAAGTCCGGAAACTAAGTCGCGTCCCCGCATAGCATAAGTCAACTTTTCCGAAAGTTCATGAGCTGAACCAATTTTGATTTTTAATTCTTCAGCCGTTCTTTCACCCAACAGTAAATTAAATTGTTCGCGCGCAAAATTGATAATATCCTGATTTAATTCATCACCAGCAATACGCAGCGATCTTGAAGCTACAATACCACCTAATGAAATTACTGCTACTTCGGTAGTACCCCCGCCAATATCTACAATCATATTCCCAGAGGCCTCTTGAACAGGGAGTCGTGCACCGATGGCTGCGGCTAATGGTTCTTCAATCAAAAAAACTTGTCTGGCGCCTGCGTTCATCGCTGCTTCTTCCACGGCACGTTTTTCTACTTCGGTGACACCATAAGGAATACCAATTACAATTCTAGGACGCGGAAAAAGAGAAAATTTTTCACGATGCACTTTATCGATAAAATATTTTAACATTTGTTCGGTCACTTCAAAATCAGAAATAACGCCGTCAACTAACGGACGAATTGCCACAATATGGGCCGGTGTCCGACCAACCATTTTGCGAGCTTCATCGCCGATTGCTAGTACTTGTTTATTTTTTTGATTAATGGCTACAACCGAAGGTTCATTGATGACAATACCCTTACCCCGAACATAGACCAAGGTGTTAGCCGTGCCCAAATCAATCCCAATATCGTGAGAGAATAACCCCCAAAATTTATCTAAATATGACATATTTTCCTCTTAACCCAGTAAGTTTCAGTGTATCAAAAAAAGATGGCAACGTATAGCCCTCCTTGTTTTCAAATCACTAATTTTTTAACTTTAATTCATGCTCTGCTAGTGTCTTTGAAAAAACAGCACGACCATCACTTTGGGTAAAAAAGAATAATGAACCATCTTTAACTGGTAGTAGTGCTGCCTCAATCGATTTTAAACCAGGATTACATATAGGAGTGGGTGGTAAGCCAACGTGAAGGTAAGTATTATAAGGAGACTGAAAATTTTTATAGTCTGATACCGTGATTGGATCCCACGAGCCCTTGCCATATTGAATAGTTGGATCGGCCTCCAATTTCATTCCAATATCTAATCTTGACCAATAGACACCAGCAATACGGGCACGATCTTCATCAAACTTGGCCTCTCTTTCTACGATCGAAGCGATAATTAGAACATTTTTAGTTACTTTGCCACCATTTAAACTTGTAGTTTTTTTATTAAAATTATCCAACATCACCTGACGCATTTCCGATACTGTCACATTTTTTTGAAAACTATAAGTGTCCGGAAAAAGATATCCTTCGTCTGCTGAAGAAATTTTTGTTAATTCACCCGATTGAATTAGTTTTTTTTCAGACAATAATTCATCAATTTGAGTTAGCCGATAACCTTCCGGAATAGTAACACTCTGACTGGAACTTTCCGAATGTAACGTGTTGATAATTTTGATCATGTTCATTGAGGCCGAGAGATCGTGAATCCCTGGTTGCAAAAGAATATGACGGGAGTAAACATATAAAGAAAAAGCTAGCGGAGAAAAAATCATCTTTTTTTCATGAAGATTTTTGGCCACCTCGCGCGTGCTCTCACCTTGTTGTACTGTAAAAGTAACATCTTTGTCAGCTTTTTTAAAAAAGTTCACCCAAATTATACTTAATAATAAAATAAATACAAAAAAAATAATGCCAAATAAAATATATTTTTTTATTATGATATGCCTATTCATTGATTTAAATACTGTTCTAGAATAATTTTTGCACTAATTCTGTCAACTTCTTGTTTGTACTGTTCAGTTCGAGGATTAATTTTTTTATCTTTTAAAATTCTTTCTGCTTCTTTAGAAGTTAAACTTTCATCTACATATTCAATCGGTAGTTCAACCATTTTATTTAGTTCCAAAGCAAAACTTCTGACCACATCTTCCGATTCAACATTCCCCACTGGCATACCAATCACCATTCTATCAATTTCTATTTCGCGACAAATTTCTGAAATTCTATTAATAGCTTCTTCACGATTAGTATAAACAATAGTGTCTAATGATGAAACTACATCTCCTTCAGCAAAAGCCACACCAATTCTTTTTTCACCCAAATCAAGTCCCAAAATTTTCATAATTTTATCCTGTAAAATTTCCGCGCTGAATATATTTCAGCCATAATTTCCTTCTGGGAAAATTCCGCGTCAAGCAAAGCTTGACTATATTATTCTTTTCATTCTTTGAAATCATGGTTTTGCCTGTTCGCTATTTAAATATTCCGTTTTGACGTTAATATTTCGTTCCAAATCAGGTAGACGCTTAAGCCACCATGAAGGTTGTTGACTAACTTCCACTTGGGTAATCCCACTGAGATTTTTAACAATACCCTGGATTTCAGAAACTTTTTTGCCTATTATTGCCTGTTTAATTTTGTCTGTCGAAACTTTGTCTGAAACCTTCGCTAAGACATTAGCCGTTAAATCCATTTGTCCCTTATCATATGCAGTTTTATCCACAGTTAAACTTAAATCATCGCTCTTGGCAATCTTCACCATTTTATCTGATGATAAATCCTTGCTAATAATTTGGATTATAAAGGCCTGAAATTCACTATCGGTATAAACCAACGCTTGATTTTTGAGTTTCGCTGTCATGTCAAAATCAGTCGCTTCGCTATCAACTTTAACTGAGGAAGTTACCTCTGGATCAGGAGTAACTAACGCTTTTTCTAATAACTTCTTATCCCCAATCTTTTTATTAATATCTATTCCGACTGAATCAGTTAAATCCTTAATTAAACTGTTTTTTGCATCATCATAATCTTTTTGTGAAACAACTTGGACCTGACGACTATCCCCACCAGCAAGGGTACTTGAAGATTGACCATAAATACTTGCTCCCTGAACCGCTGGCAAATCTAAAATAGTAAAACGACCCGCTTTAACATTGTAATCTGCCCCCGGATTTTCAGCTTCGATATCAACTTTGACCGTGCCGTAAATTGGGTTACTAAGATTTCCACCTACTCCCGGGATAGTAACAGCATTTTGGGTTATAAAAGTTTTTGATGAATTTGCTAGTCTTGTGCCTGCTGGAAAACTATGTGGATTCCAGTCAAATTCATTATGAAGTGTGATAGTTCCTTTGGCTTTAGTTCCAATGTCTTTTTTGCCAGTAGTTGTAAATTTTCCTGCTTTTTCACCACTTGACTCAATTAATGTACCCGGGAAGACATTTTGTTCTAAGTTTGGTTGTTTAACTTGACTAGAAACGGCTAGAGTTAAGGTTTTTTTCAAATCAGTCGAAGGAATAAAAACGGTAACCGTGGCTTTAGGTAGAAGCAAAAAAGTCGCCACTGCACTTAAAATAATAAAGACGCCTAAAATCGGCCAAAGAATTTTATGTAATTTTTTATAATCAGTGTCTTTTTTAGCTAGAATATGTTTAATCGAAGGTGCTGACAAAGAGGGTGAGATAGTTGGTTTTTCATGGCGTTTCCAAAGAACAGGACTGGGCCGTGAAGAGGCCTGATTTGATTCATATTGTTGGACTTTCACCCCGGGAATATCGGCATCATTTTGACTCGCTTTGCCTACTGATGGGTTAACTTCTAAAACCTCGTCTGTAGAAATTTCCGGTCCTCGAGGTGAAAAAATTGGTTTTTGTTCTTCAATCGACGCAAAAACTGGCAAACCAATTTGAGCGGCTAAATTTCGACCAATTTTATCAGACGTAACCACGCTGATTTTTTTACCCAATGAATTAGCTTCACGCGAAAGCAACCTTAAATTAACTACGCTTTGTAGTAAAGTAGCGTCACGCGGGATAACCAATCCAAGATTAGCACTCGACGTTTTTTTGATTTTATCAATCACCGAGGTAATTTCTTCATCTGGTTCTAAATAGATGATTTCATCCATTATTGACTCAATCCTTTCAAAAACATTACGTATTTCGTCGCGGAAATTGCTACCGCAATTATTGACTTAATCCTCCTACAATTTTATTTAAGACAGAATCCATCACTTTCTCTTCACCCACAAGGTCGATGGCCATATTAGCTAAACTCATAGGTGTAATATCCCAAAGATTATTTAAACCGTTGGTTTGATCAATAATATTTTCCACATCACCGGCTTTAATAAAGTGAACAACTGGTTTACGCGCAAATGGTAATTTCGGATTCCATTTGGCATTTTCTAGAACTTCAGCCACGTCGGGTAAACCTGAACCACCACCACACATTAAAATCCGTGAAGGCAGTAAGTCCAATTTTGAAAATTCCTCTAAGGTTAATTCTACTCCGGAAAGCCAAACTTGGCAATCGGTCTCCAAGGACTTTTTTATAAATTGTTGGTCGTCGCTCCCGAGTTCATTAGCGGAATATTTTATCTTCATTTCTTCTGCTTCTTCAAATGAAATGCCCATAGCTGTAGAAATTCTTTTTGTAAAAGACCTACCACCAATAGCGAACATTTTTGTACCTTCAACCCCACCCTGACGAACTACAGCAATATCAGTAGTGCCACCACCAATATCAATGAAAATAGCGGAAAATTCGGTTGATTCTTTCGGTCCAATAGATTTGGCGAGAGCATATGGATCAGCCACAATTCCTAATAGATCCAATCCTAGTTCGTCAGCAATAGTTTGAATTGCACCGAGATGAACAATGGGTGCGAAGGCGTTGAAGACACCGACTTGAACATCGCGGCCCTGAAAACCTAAGGGATTTGTTACTTTATGACCATCAATTTTTACTTCTACAACTGCAGCATTAACCAACTTAACATCCATTTCGGCATGTCCCGTCTCCCAAGAAAGAATTTGACGCGCCCGGTCAAAGCTGCGGCGTTGAATCCGAGTAATTATATCTTTGAGTTCGTCCATGGTAATATTGGTTTTAGGATTCGGCCGGGTGTATTTAATTGTCGTTGTATTACCCTTAACCAATTCACCGGCAATACCCATCATCACTTGGGTCGGCATAATTTGAGCTTGAGCCGCTGCTCGTTCGAGTGATTTTTGACAATTCCTAACTACACCAGCAATATCAGTCACCGCACCACCGGCCATATCTGAAAGTTTTTGGTGCTGACGCCCAGAGCCGACCACAATACCTTTGCCATCTTCAACCTTAAAAATCAATGATTTGGCGAATTCCGTGCCAATATCAAGTGCGACAGCATAATTATCTTCTATTTTTTTACCTGTTAGAAAGTTAAATAATCCCAAAGTTACCCCTCCGCTCCTGTTTGCCCGCAGGCAGAACAGGAAGTCCCGCCGAAGCTCGCACTGTGACAGCAGGAAGCAATCCGTTTCACAGTAAGAGCGAAGTGGGACAAATACTCTATTAATATATCAAAAATTCGGAATTTATTATCCTGTATATAGTATAATTTCTTCAGAAATTTCCGCGGCAAGTGTCAACTTGTCTATAATTTCTTCAGAAATTTCCGCATGTTATACTAATAACATTATATCGCAATTTCGGTTGAATACCAAAAATCCGCTTATTTTACTCGACTACTTTTTCGGTAGAAAGATCGTACTTAATCGTCTTATCGTCGATTTTAGAATCAGATTTGCTTAATACCATGGTGACTCTCTGTTGGTTCTTGTCGTAGCTACATTCAATGTCTATATATGAGTCATTCGCACTATCTTTGTATGCATCGAATAAGACACTGCCACTAGGCAATGAATAAACGCTACCAACCGTTGCACTCATGCCGCCTGAAGCGCAGGCATAAGCATGAGTTTCAGTAGAATCAATGCCATAAGTAGTAGACCCTTCGCTTTTAACCACGACTTTCTGTTTGGTAATATCGTAGATATTTACCGTTTGCCCCTCATAAAACATGGTGCTATAAATCAAGTAACCGCTCTTTTCAGAAAATTTAATATCGTGAAAAATCTTTTGAATGCCTATATTGCTGGTGGAGTCGTAATCCGCGCTACCCTCTTCAACCACAGTTTCTTCATCGCCTTTTTTCAAAATCATGTAGATCTTCATATCGATTCTCTTGGCAAAGGCGGTATAATCACCAGACTTGACCATCGGCGTTGTTATTTCTTCACTGACTTCAAATTCAATTTTGTTATTCACAATATTTACAACATAATGATAAACCGTTGGTTTTGTGTTTTGGGCCTGATAATCAAGATAGAAATCGTACTTATTATCAGCTAACTTTCTAAAGTCACGAGGCGTACCGGTGTATAAATCCTTCACGCTGGTTTTGTATTCATCTAAAGTTTTGACAGGTTTCGAATAAGAACCGTAAGCATCATCAAATTTTCCTCCGCTTAGATTCCAATAGTATTTCCTGATTAAAGTAATGTTCGCATCTTCGCCCTTAATTTCCTTAAAAGCTTCTTGAGATGGCTTTATTGGTTTGTAAATTGTAATATCTTTAATAAAATCCTTAAATGCTTTGGTTTGCTCAGTATAATAATCATTTGTAAACGCTTGGTTTTCAGTAAAGTTATTCACTGTGCCATTGTTATAAAGCCCATCAACAGTACTGACTTTTTCTGCCAATTGTTTTGATCTGGCAAAAGAATAAGTCGCCAACAAATTATCGAAAACGCCATTCTGAGCTTTTTTATAAGCCATTGATTCCAACTGGTATTCATACAAGGTTTTGTCGAAATATCTTGTGTTTTCAACAAATACCGTTTTAATATCAACTGGGCATTCGTTTAGAATTTCCTTGAGTGTGTCTTTGCCATCCCAGTTGCCATCGAAATTAATTTTGTAATCGCAAATATTACCGCTCTTTTTCAAGGTTGAGATATTATCAATGTAGCCAGCATCGTACGCTCTAGCATTGGGGTAATACTCACCGCCGTATTTTTCATTAAAAAGTCTCACCTTGAGACTGGAGTTTTTAGAGAAAGTAATAAATAAGGAATTCGAGTAAGTGTTGTGTGTATTTTCAGAATATTGATCTACTGCTCCATTGAGATCGGTTAAATATTCGACTGGCTCTGTCTTTACTATTCCCCATTCATCGGGGTAACAAAATTTAACACCTAAGACATCACTCTTAAAGGAAGTCTTACCGATAGAACATTTTTCCACTACTTCTGTTTTAGAATCGGAAGTCTTCGCGGGCTGATTTTTTAAAAACGGGATTAATAAGTAGGCAGCGACACCTAGCACAATCAAGCAAGCTAAAATAATAAGCAAAAACCTTGTTTTTGAGTTCATCTTCCCTCCAAAATAATTAAAACTTTATAGCTGATTTAATTATATAATAATAAAAGAATTACTCCAAAATTGCCTTAATTCGGCGGACGCCGGCGCTAGAACTTTCTTCTTTTACAATTTTAAAATGACCAAGTTCACCCGTTGATTTGGCATGAGGACCACCACAGATTTCACAAGATACTTCACCAACACTATAAACTTTTACTTTATCACTATATTTATTTTCAAAAACACCAATAGCGCCAGATTTTTTAGCCTCTTCTAAACTCATCTCTTGCATTTCCACTGACAAATCTTGTTTGATAGTTTCATTAACCAAATCTTCAACTTTTTGAATTTGTTCAGGTGTTAATTTTTCCGGATAATTAAAATCAAAACGCAGTCGCTCGGCCGTAATATTTGAACCTTTTTGATTAATATCCCCACCTAAAACTTTTCTTAGGGAAGCGAGCAGTAGGTGAGTGGCCGTATGATATTTTGTCTCCATCTCCCCGCCCGACTGTAGACCACCCTTGAACATACCGGCCGAGGCAGTTCGCGAAAGATCCTGATGTTTTTTAAATTCAGCCTCAAACTCGTTCTTATCGATCTTAATATTTTCTTGCTGCGCCAATTCTACTGTCATCTCCCAAGGAAAACCATAGGTTTGATACAGATCAAAGGCAATTTTACCATTTAAATTTTCCTTTTGGCTTTCAAAAATTTTTAATCCCTTTTCAAGGGTTTGACGAAATTTTTCTTCTTCTTTTTGAAGCTCGGATATAATCATCTCTTCATCAAACTTATAAACGCCGCTATAAACTTTAAAAACTTCCATCGCGATTTCTTTTATAAATTCTTTCTCAATTCCAAGCTGTTTTGCTTTCACAACCGCCCGTCGAATTAATCGACGAACCACATAACCGGCATCTTTATTTGACGGTAGAATATTATCGTTTATAGCAAAGACAGCTGCCTTGATATGATCGGCAATAATCCGGAATTCTGTGCAATAGCTAGATTCTTCGCCTGACAGCTCAGAATGACAAACATATTTTTTGCCGAAAATTTTTTCAATTTTATTTATGATCGGTAAAAATAAATCCGTCTCAAAAACATTATTTTTACCATTAACATAAGCTAGAACTCTCTCAAAACCGGCACCAAAATCAACATTTTTTTGTTTTAATGGTTCAAAAGTTCCATCAGATTTTTTATTATATTCCATAAAAACATCGTTGCCGATTTCCACCCAACGTTTGTCTTTATTATTATAAATTTTTGGTGATTCACCTTCACCGGTCCAAACAAAAATTTCCGTATCCGGACCGCATGGTCCCTCAATTCCACTAGGACCCCAGAAATTGTCAGCATAATCTAAAAATGCAATTCTTTCTTTCGAAATACCCAATGATTTCCAAATTTCCGCTGATTCCGTATCTCTAACAATGCCATTTTTTTCATCGCCTTGGAAACAAGTTATTGCTAATTCCCTCGAATCAATTCCGATTTCTTTTGTATAAAAATCAAAAGTATATTGAATTGCCTCTTTTTTCCAATATCCGCCCAAACTCCAATATCCTAACATTTCAAAAAATGTCAAATGGCTTTCATCGCCAATTTCTTCAATGTCATCAGTTCTAATACATTTTTGTATATTTACAAGCTTGTCGCCTAAATGATGTTGTTCACCTAAAAAATATGATATAAGCGATTGCATCCCGGCTGTCGTAAAAAGAACAGACGGATCATTTTCTGGTACTAAAGAAGCTGAAGGCAAAATTTTATGCCCACGACTTTCAAAGAATTTTAAAAAAATTTCTCTAAGTTCGTTGGAATTCATCTCGTTCCTCGATGTAAACTCATTTTCCCAATATCAAACCTTTGACAAAATCACGAATATTATTAACTCCTTGGTAAAAAGGAGTAGGTTTTTTTACTTCTGGCTCTGCCGCCCAATTACCATAGGTTTTATCATAACCTTCTTCGGCATTTTTTATTTTCTGAACAAAGAAAACCGTTTCATAAGGTAGTGGCGAAACGCCGTCTTTCCATTTATCAGCCCTGCTAACACCGGCGTTGTAAGCGGCCGTAGCCAAATCTGAATTGCCATCATACTTGTCTAAAAGACCTTTAATATACCATGTGCCGTAACGAATATTTGTATCTGGATCATTTAATTTATCAGCACTGAAACCTGTCTCGCCCAATTCCTCGGCAATCGAAGCGCCAGTTGCTGGCATAATTTGCATTAGTCCCTTAGCTCCCACCCCAGAAGCGGCATTAGGATTAAAATGACTTTCGGTATAGATGATAGCTGCTACAAAATTAGGCCTAAGTCCTCTTTCTTGTGAATACTTGCGAATCGAATCTTTATAATCCAGAGGATAAACAATCTCTCCCCAAACATGAGGAAAGAAAAAATAAAAACCCAAAATTAGAACTAGTGTCGCACCGGTAGCGAGTAAAAATTTAATTAATCTAGACATTTATCTCCTTCTATTGGTGCCGGGAGCGAGACTCGAACTCGCACGAGGGGTTAACCTCAAAGGATTTTAAGTCCTTCGTGTCTACCATTCCACCACCCCGGCCGATACAGTTAAATTGTATCTTAAAATTTAGTATTTGACAAGATACGGAAGAAAGATTGCCACGGTCGCCACGGCGACCGCATGCCTAAAGGCGCAATGACACCGTGGAAAATGTACCAATTATTAGTCATTTAGAACAATTTTCCAGTGGTGGTCAGAAATAGAAATTTCACCTTCGATGGTAAAACCAGATGCCTTTTTATGTCCACCCCCACCAAAAACAGCAGCCAGTCGTGCAACATCAATATGATCATCTTCTGTCCGAAGTGACGCCCTAATAGTACCTTCACCCGTTTCATAAAAAAGTACAGCAGCGGTTGAATCCGGAATAGTATTCATGAGATTAACGGCACCAGCAATATCATCGTCGGTAGCATGACAATCAATCAGGTCCTGTCGGGTCAGAACCGAAGAAACTATTTTAAAATCTTTATGCTTCGTTAAACGATTTAAAACCACACCCCAAAGTTTCATAGCTGGAACAGTTTTATTCAAACTGACATTTTCCGTAATTAGCTTAATCCTCGCACCGTGACGCATAAGCTGTGCCGCAATCTGTAAAGTTCTCGAACTAGTATTAGAATGTTTAAAACCACCAGTATCGGTGTATAAACCAGTTAATAATGCCGTTGCCATATTTTTATCAATCTCAACATCCATTTTTTCGATTAAATTCCAAATAATTTCAGCAGTAGACGAAGCATTAGGATCAACAAAATTCAAATTAGCAATTTTGTGAAGATCATTCTTTGGGTGATGATCAATATTGATTAAGATTTTTTTATTACGAACGAATTCTTTTAAACGCCTATCGAAGCCAGTTCGACGAAGATCACCACAGTCAATCACAACAATAACTTCGTAGTCACCAAACAGAAGATCATTTTTTATTTGATCCATTTCTGGTAAAAATAAAAAAGGTTTGGGTACCGGATCTTTACATACAATCGCCGGACTTTTACCCAAACTTTTTAACACCTGATAGATAACCGAGGCCGAAGCCAGAGTATCACCATCAGGATTTTCATGAACTATTAATAAAATCTTTTCGTAGTAAGTAATTTTTTCAATAACTTTATCGACGAGCATTCAGGACCACCACTTGGCGACCCTCGACGGGAAGCTCTATTTTGGAGATTTTTAATTCATCTTTCCCCTCTATGCTTCCACCCTCCTCTTTGATAAACTCTGCTAAGGCAGTTTCTTTTTCATACATTGGTACGACAATTGCCGGTTCAATTTGGCCCACTACTTGTAACGCTGTCTTGGTTTCGGTATATTCGCCTCCGCCAATTCCAATTAATAAAATATCAATGCCATTTAATTTTTCTAATTCCGTGTCAGTTAAAAGTTTGGCTTTTTTCATATGGCCCAAGCAAATTCCTTCGGCATAAACTTCGACAATGCCATCAATTTTCTCCATTTGAACCCCACCAACCTCATATTCACCAGGATTAACAATTTCTAAATCACCTAATTGGTTCTTTTCGGCAATTTTGGCAGTTAAAGTTTTTGTCTTAATTGAAAAATTTTTTTCACCATCCCAATGAATTATCATTTCACTCCATTCTGTCGCTCAATGTCAACTACCATATTTCTAAGAATCTTCATTTCGCTCCATTCTGTCGCTTAATGTCAACTACCATATTTCTAAGAATCTTCATTATTTCTCCTTGGTTTTTTTAATCGATTTCGTGGCTGGCTTTCCCGCCTTTGTCTCGGCTTTAACATCCTTCATACTCAAACTTAATTTATGAAGCTCAGGTTCAACCGCTAAAACTTTGAATTTATAGCTTTTACCTACTTCAAGCACTTCAGAAGGTGTAGTTACTTTATCACCTAATTCTGAAACATGAACTAAACCGCCAATATCGCCCAGTGTAACAAAAGCACCAAAAGGTGTAATGCGAGTAACTTCACCCGTAACTACAGAACCGATTTCAAACTTCTCTACCGACTTAATCCAAGGGTCAGGTGACATCTGCTTAATTGAAAGTGAAATCCGATTGTTTTCAATGGAAATAATTTTAACTTTAACCTTTTGCCCCACTTTAAACAACTCTTTCAGATCATCAACATGATCCCAAGCCACTTCGCTAATATGGATTAGGCCTTCAATATCGCCTAGATTAATAAACAAACCAAAATCAACAATACCCGTCACTTCACCTTCTAATTCATCTCCGATTTTATATTTTTTAATCTTTTCTTGTTGGACAATATCGCCAGCGGCTTTTTCAGAGAAAATTAATTTATTATTAGCCGGCTCAAAAGACAAAATTTTGACTTGAAAATTTTGACCAACAAATGGGCGTAACTTACCTAAAATTTCTTCTTTATCGCCTGAAGAAACCTTAGGATAATGAGACGAGGAAAGTTGACTCACTGGTAGAAATCCTTCGTAATCACCAAAATTACAAAGTAGTCCTCCCCGATTAGCATCGGCGCATTTAACAGTCAAAACTCCACCACTAGTAAATTTTTCTTCTAAAATTTTGGAAACTTTTTCTTTATCGGCGCGACGAAGCGACAAAATACAATGACCATCAGAATTTTCCATTGTAAGAACATAGGCCAAGATTTTTTCACCCTCTTTTATTTCACTCATATCTGGTGAAAATTCGCGCTCTGGAATCATACCAGTTGCAAAACCCGCCACATCAACCATGATTTTATTGTTTAAAATTTCCAAAACTTTGACTTCAATAATATCACCAGTCTTGAACGGAACCAAACGCGCCGAATAAACTTCTGCCAACTCTTTCATTGTCTCGATTTTCTGCTCTTTTACCATTTTGTATTTCCTTTCATTGCCTTTTGAGCAATCCGCCTTTTTGACGGGGTAAATATTTAATAAATTTTTGCTTTTTAAAATTTTTTTGTTTTTCTTTAGGTAAGACGAAAAAGATATAAAATCCGATCCAACCTCCCCACAGAACAAAAACTACCATCAAAACTAGAAACATCAAACGACTACCTAAATATGAAATTTGTTCGAACCGAAAAAAAGTCAATAACAACCCGATAATTCCGATTGCAGTAAAAAAAATAAAAGCCCTTCTTTGCAATGTGTGATAAATTTTATTTTTTCTTCTCGAAACAAAGAAAAATACCACCGCTAAAAGGATTAAAATCCCAAAGATAATTGAAAAATAAAGATATAATCCAGTAGCTACAGGATTTAATTCAAAAATGTAATCGGCGCGAAATAACTTTGTTAAATCAATTTGGGATAAAAATGCCATAATTAAAATTGGTAGTAGACCTAAATGGTGCCGGGTCGCAGAATCGAACTGCGCACACGATGATTTTCAGTCATCTGCTCTACCACTGAGCTAACCCGGCATACCAAAAAAGTAAAAATTAAAAAGTTACAAGTATGAAGTGTTAGGAGATTAATATTTAAATCTTCTTTATCTTACCAAATAAAAAACGATTAATCAAGTAAATAGTAAGCCATCCGTAGCCAAAACCCAATATAGCACCAGATAAAACATCGGTTGGATAATGCATGCCATTATGAACCCGAGAAAAAGCCAGAATGATGATAAAAGATAAAGCCACTAAGTAAAATTTACGATAAAGGTAAATAAAAAGCGTCAGTAGTGAAACGATATAAGTCATATGACCAGAGGGAAAAGATGAATCACGGAAAGTTTGGCCCAACGAAATAATTTGATCCGGATGATCTATATAGGGTCTCAGTCTAACCGGAAAAAATCCGTGCTTAAGAAATAAATCGGTGATAAGAAAATTAATGACTAAAGTTACCAATATAGTAGCTAAAAGCCATTTAATATTTTTCACATCGAAAATCATCACTAAAATAATTAATAAAATAAAAAACGGTAACAAAAAATAATAAGAACTAACACCTTTAGTTAAAAAATCAAGCCAGGTACCTAACCCCAGGTGATTAAAATAGTAAGCGACTTTAAAATCTGTCATAGTGGTGGGTAGCACAGGATTCGAACCTGTAACCTCCTCGATGTAAACGAGATGCTCTACCATTGAGCTAGCCACCCACGACACCCGTATCTTACCATAAAATTAACTTTTTTAATAGACTGATTTCCTGTATAATAATAACTATGGGGAAATATGAATCAACCTAAAGTTATTTTGATTGTCTTAGACGGCTGGGGTTATAGCGAAGTAAAACGTGGCAATGCCATTTTACAAGCCGAAAAACCGAATTTTGATCGGTTGTGGCGCGAATATCCTCATACTTTAATTTCTGCCTCTGGCGAAGAAGTTGGTTTACCTTGGGGTGAAATTGGTAGCTCGGAAGTCGGCCACTTAGCGATGGGTTCAGGCCAGATTGTTTATCAGGAATTACCCAGAGTTTCTAAAGCCGTAAGAGACGGTGATTTTTTTCGCAATCCAGTTTTATTAAACGCCCTAGATTACGCTAAAACACACAAAAGTAATCTCCACTTAATTGGTTTAGTTAGCTCTGGCGGTGTTCATAGTCATATTGATCATCTTTATGCTCTTTTGGAACTTTTAAGGAGAAAAAAATTCCATCAATCATCATTTATCCAAATGTTCACCGATGGCCGCGATACCCCAACAAAAGTCGCTGCCAGTTATGTTGAAAAATTGGAAAATAAAATAGCCACTTTTAAACTTCAAACAAAAATCGCCAGCGTCATTGGTCGCTACTATGCCATGGATCGTGATAGTCATTGGGAACGAACCTTCGCCGCCTACGATTGTCTGGTCACCGCCAAGGGTGAAAGAGCAAATTCAGCTAAAGATGCTGTTTTAAACGCCTACCATCGTAATGAAACTGATGAATTTATCAAACCGACAGCCATCTATGGCAGAGAAGAACTAAATGGTTTTTGGCAAAAATTGGCTAAAGAACACTTAAATAATAATGTCCAACCAGTTGGTCTAATTAATAATAATGATGCTTTAATATTTTTCAATTTCCGATCGGAGCGAATGCGTCAAATAATTGAAACTTTCATTTTTCCCCAACAAAATTACAAAAATAAAGTTTTAAGAAAAAATCTTTTTATTTCGACCCTAACCGAATATGATAAAACTGTCCCAGTTAATGTGGCTTTTCCACCTGAGGGAATAAAAAATTCATTGGCAAAAATTTTGTCAGAAAAAAAATTTACTCAACTCCATCTCGCCGAAACAGAAAAATACGCTCATGCCACCTATTTCTTCGACGGCGGTCATGCCGACCCATATCCAGGCGAGGAATGGAAAATTATCCATTCACCCAAAGTTTCAACATATGATAAAAAACCAGAAATGAGCGCCCCGGAAATTACCAATGAATTAATAAGAAATCTCACAAAACGAAACTATGATTTTGTTTTAGTTAATTTTGCCAACGCCGATATGGTCGGCCACACCGGAAACCTAAAAGCTGGAATTCGTGCCGTAGAAGTGATCGATGAACAACTAGGCGAAATTGCTAAAAAATTTCCCGAGAGTGACATCTTAATTACCGCCGATCATGGAAATGCCGAAGAAATGATTGATAAAAATGGTGAGATAAATACTAACCATTCTCTCGCACCAGTACCTCTAATTTTGATTGGAAAAGATTTTAAAAAACTAAAACCAGATGACACCGCACCTCCACCTAGTGGTATTCTAGCTGATATTGCCCCAACCATCTTGCATTTATTAGATATCCAAAAACCACCGGAAATGATCGGTGACGATTTAACGAACTCACTAGTTTAAATTGTCATTCTGAAGCGTCTTTTGATGCTGAAGAATCTCTTGTGTATACAAGTTGGCACATTCGTGCCAGATCCTGCATGCCTTAAGGCACTACCGTTCAGGATGACCTTTGGTCAATTTTTATCCATAGGGATATCTACCCCGATAAACCCGGTTTTTGGTTTATTGATAATACCACCAGTATAGAGCGGTTGTTTTTTGGTAGTGTGAGATTGAGTTGAAGGGAATTTGTAACCATCTTTTTCAATAATAATATAATAAGTACCCTTTTGAGCTAAGATAGAGAAATTACCATTCTTGTCAGTGGTCTGAGTCTGACGAATAGCGTTGTATTCTTGATCAAAAACCGTCACCATGGCGCCAATAATTGGTTTACCACCTTGAGAATCAAAAACCTGGCCCAAACGATTATTTCGAATTCGGCTAGTCACTAAAAAGCCGGAGAGAAGAACAATATAAACTCCATCAGTAACAAAATTGACCCTACTTGATATAACAACGGTTGATAAAGCAGCGATAACAGCACCAATCAGCATAAGAGGAAAAGCAATGTAAGAAATAATAATCAAGAACCATTCAAAACCTTCTTTGAGTGATTTTCTAAATCTAATGTTATTGGTCAGTTTTTCCAAAACTGGATCAATCGGAATGTTTAAGTTAATTTGAGCATTTTCATTTTTAATTGTAAAAGATATACCTAGATAGATATCACTGTCTTTACCAAAACGACTAGAAAGCTGTGAGGCCTTAAACTTCGAGATTTTAGCCGGAAATTCATAACCCTTCTTTTTCACTTTGATATAGTAAGTACCAGTGCCAGCTAAGAAGTGAAAACGACCCTCAAAATCAGTCACTTGGGTGCTAATCAACTTATCAGTTCCTTTTTCATATAACCGGACCACCGCCAAGTCGACTGGATGGCCGGTCAGCGAATCGAAAACATTGCCCCATGGTTTCTTACGTCGACGAACTGAAGCGGTTGTAAATAAAGCCGGAAAGACCGATGAAGCCAATGGTGCCGCCGATGGAATGGCTTGCAATATCTGTAAAATTAAAGGAATTAAACCAATTAAAGCTAGAGCTTTAGAAACCGGCGCTAAAAGATCAACCAAAGCCTTGGCTACTGGTGATTCTTTAATTTTATCTAAAATATTGGCCGGCATGACCCGGATTTTTAACTTTTTATTTAAAATCAAACTATCGGTCACGTCTTGAGCCACAATGGTGGATTCCCCTTGAATATCCGATGAAAAACTAAAATTAGCATAACCTCCATCACCTGTTGTCGCTGAAAGCGGTTTAATCTTGTCTTCCGATCTCGATGAAGTAATGCTCGCATTTTTTCCGGGAATACCATTGCCATATGCGTCCATTAATCTAACCGAGATAGCAGCTACCTCATCACCCGGATCAATGCGGTCTTTGTCACTGGAAATATCCGAAACACCCGCGTCAGCTGAGGCCGGATTAACTGTAATGGTTGTACTACCCAGTGTCATATCAGATTTTAAGGCACTAATTGTTTGTGTGCCAGCAGTTTTAAAAACTACATCTTGGGAATATGAACCACCCTCAGAAAACCAATGATTCTTCTCTTTAAATTCAGTTTGCGAATCGCTGGATGAAAAACTAATAAGAGAGCTTGAATTATCAACCGTATTACCGAACCTATCAAGTAAAGTGGTGGTTAAATTAATGCTTTCTCCCGCTGTAATCGTGCGGCGATTAGTAGAAAGAGTAGCCGAAGATAAATCTCCTGCGCTAACTTGAACCGTTTGTTGGACGGTAGCATAAAGACCATCAGAAACATTGTAAATAATTAAATCAAAACTGCCGACTTTGGTCGCGCTCACGGTAAAGCTGGCATTACCATCACTATCGGTTGTTTGATCTCCACCGGTGTTATCGCCTTCACGTGAAGAAACAAGTCGCACGGTTTTACCGGATAAAACAGCACCCTGACTATTTTTTAGATTAACCCGCGCTGTCAAACTTTCACCGGCACGAATACTATTGCGGCTTAGGGTTAATGAGGAACTAGAAAGCTCGCCGGCTGTAATATTAATTTGTGAAGATATACTCGATAAATTACCAACCTTAGCCGTAATAGTCGGACTACCAGTGGCTAAATCTAAATAATAAAAAGTAACACTGCCAGAACCAGCTGGAATAGTGATATTTTTTTCGCCGGAAGTCCATGTACTGCGGTTGGTGGAAAATCGACCATGAGAAGAATTAGTCGTTAAATTCACCGTCGTATCAGACGAAACCGTGGTGTTGTTACCATAAAGATCTTTGGCTTGAATAGCAATGGCACCCGAGGGTGCGCCAGCACCCAAAGAAGAGGGGAAATTTTCGAAAGCGGCTGATTTGATTGGGCCAGGATCAACATGAATTCTTGAAGTAGATACACCTTGGGTCAGCCCAGAACCACCAGTATCTTGAGCATAGACCGTAAAATCTCCGGAGGTATGAAAAACATAGTTGACTAATCCAACCCCGCAAGGATTTTGAATACGAGCAATAGTCCCAGAATCACAGGTTTCATCTAAATTATTATTTAAATTAAATGAAATAGTATTGGAAGCCCGCGGATCGGTTGAGGTAATCCGCACTTGATAAGCAATACCGCGATCCAGTTTATTCGAACCATCAACCGCATAGGCATAAATTGGTACATTGTCTCCCACGCGGACCGATGTCGATGTACCAAAAATCCCAGTGTTATCGGCAAACGATTGACCAGGCAATTGGACTGAAAGCTTAGTGGCCGTAGTATTGGCAGGAGAAGTGTAGCGAAGAATTATCCCCCCCCATCCAGAAACAAGATATTGTTGAAAAGTATTTAAAACAGCAATACTATCCAAGCGTTGAGTCGTCAGGTTTGATTGAGTAATCCAAGTGTTCCCAGAATCTGATGAAACCGTAATTATACCATTTGTTCCAACGGCAATTACGTGGGTGGAGTCTAAAGCAATAACGTTTACAAGATGATTACTAGTTCCACTTACCTTAGGCGTCCATGTTTGACCTGCATCTGTTGAGACAGTAATAGTACCCGAATTACCTACTGCCACAATATTATTGGTATCTAATGCGGTGATGCTCGAAAGAGCGTTTTCTGTTCCACTTACCTTAGCAGTCCATGTTTGACCTGCATCTGTTGAGACAGTAATCTTACCAGAACCACCAACTGCTACAATATTATTAGTATCAAGCGCACCAACATCTGAAAGGCCTACCCCGCTAGCCCCACTTACCTTAGGCGTCCATGTTTGACCTGCATCTGTTGAGACAGTAATAGTACCCGAATTACCTACTGCCACAATATTATTGGTATCTAATGCGGTGACATTCAAAAGAGTATTTCCTGTTCCACTAACCTTCGTATTCCATGTTTGACCTGCATCTGTTGAGACAGTAATAGTACCCGAATTACCTACTGCCACAATATTATTGGTATCTAATGCGGTGACATAGAAAAGAGCGTTTTCTGTTCCACTTACCTTAGCAGTCCATGTTTGACCTGCATCTGTTGAGACAGTAATAGTACCCGAAACTCCTACTGCCACAACGTCATTAGGACTAAGTGCAACAACACTTGTGAGAAATTCTCCAGTTCCACTTGCCTTAGGCGTCCATGTTTGACCTGCATCTGTTGAGACAGTAATAGTACCCGAATTACCTACTGCGACAATATTATTGGTATCTAAGACAGCCATTTGATACAACTCATCAACGACACCATCATTCTTAGCAGTCCATGTTTGACCTGCATCTGTTGAGATGGTAATAGTACCGCTTTCCCCTACTGCCACAATATTATTGGTATCTAATGCGGTGACATTTAAAAGAGCGTTTCCTGTTCCACTTGCTTTAGGCGTCCATGTTTGACCTGCATCTGTTGAGACAGTAATAGTACCCGAAACTCCTACTGCCACAATATTATTGGTATCTAATGCGGTGACATAGAAAAGAGCGTTTCCTGTTCCACTTACCTTAGGCATCCATGTTTGACCTGCATCTGTTGAGACAGTAATAGTACCCGAATTACCTACTGCCACAATATTATTGGTATCTAATGCGGTGACATTCAAAAGAGTATTTCCTGTTCCACTAACCTTCGTGTTCCATGTTTGACCTGCATCTGTTGAAATAATAATAGTGCCCGAATTACCTACTGCGACAACATGGGTTGAATCAATAGCAGTGATTTTATTAAGAATCTTATCGGTTACTCCAATTTTAGCAGTCCATGTTTGACCTGCATCGCTGGAAACTGTGACAGCACCATATTCTCCCACAGCTACAGCATGCATACTATCCAAAGCTGTTACACTTAAGAGAAATTCTCCTGCTCCACTTGCTTTAGGCGTCCATGTTTGACCTGCATCTGTTGAGACAGTAATAGTACCAGAAACTCCTACTGCCACAATATTATTGGTATCTAATGCGGTGATGCTCGAAAGATCAAGATTTGTACCACTAGTTCTTTGAGTCCAAGATATTCCATTATATTGAAAAATTGTCCCAGTACCACCTATTACTATAATATTACTAGGCGAAAGACAGATAATATCAGACGAAACAGACGATACACCGGTGTATTCCTGTGTCCATTGATTTCCAAAATCTGTCGATTTCAAGATAGTCCCACTATCTCCTATTGTCCAAGTTGAACCATCGGAACAAGTAGTAACCTTATTTAAACTATTCCCTGTCGGTTTTGGATTTGCCCATTCCCACCTCGGAAAATCATAGGTTGTTTGAGCTTTAATTTTCGTTAATGGATTAACCAAGTAATTTGAAACCAAACCAATAGAAAAAATGTAAAACAAGAGAAATAAAATATGGGTTGGCTTAGCGTAAGGCTGGAGATGCCAATTGTAGTACCATTTGTATTTTTGTCTTAATGAGTCATGTAGCGGCCGAAGTTGAGGAACGGTTGTTTGAGTGGATTTTTGAATTAGGATAATCTTTTTGTCAAGCAACTCAACTTCTTTTAAATGCTTTTCTTTTTTATACAAAATTTCATTAATGTTTTTAACATCCTTTTGGATTAAAAAAACATTGGACTGCTTTTTTTTCTTCTTAAATATTTTGAATAACCCAAAAGATTTTCCCATGCCCCTCGTTTTTAGGTCTGAAAGCTAAAATGATATTTGATTGTAGTTCTATTATACGATAAGGAATAAATAATATCAAAAAACATCCAATTTGGATGTTTTTTTGTGGTGCCCAGGACAGGAATTGAACCTGCACGGGATTGCTCCCACAGCCACCTCAAAGCTGCGCGTATACCGTTCCGCCACCTGGGCATAACTTATGATTCAATTATATGGGAAAAATCCAAAATAATCAATCTTAAAAATGAGAAAGCCCCACGTCATACGACATGGGGCAGGAATTACCGCTATAAACTACTCTGCGGCAAGACCGCAGAGTATCCCTGCGGGAAAGTTTGTAATCAAATAGGTATTAAACCTCTTGATTATAAAACAAAGCGGCCTTGTTCGTCAGGTATCGGGAAAGGATAGTTGTTGTCAAAACAGGCAGAACAGAAACAATCCGGTGGAATGGGCTGTGCATACTTCTCTTTATTGATTGCCCCGATCACTCCACCGAGTGAAAGGTAGCCAAGGGAATCAGCGTCAATATGTCTGCGAATCTCTTCGACCGATTTTTCAGCTGCAATCAGATCTTTACTATATTGTGTATCAACTCCCATATAGCAGCGGTATTTATACGGCGGTGAAGTCACCCGAAAATGCACTTCTTCAGCACCCGCCTCGCGAAGTGCCTGAACGATTTGCAAAGAAGTCGTTGCTCGCACAACTGAATCCTCAACCACAACGACCTTTTTCCTCATCACTTCTCGTGGTAATACTTGTAGTTTCGAACGAACGCCCAATTCCCTCAACCGCTGATCCGGCTGAATAAAAGTGCGACCAACATAGGGATTTTTGATGAAACCTGTTCGTTCCTCGAGACCAGAAGCATCGGCAAAACCTTTTGCCGCCGGTCCTCCAGTATTAGGCACACCACAGACAATCCACTTGTGCGGATCATCAATAATCACCGGATGTTCTACCCAAAGTGATTCCCCCATATGCCGTCGTGCCGTCTGCAACAAGCGGTCATAAAGAATGCTTCCAGGAGAAGCAAAATAGATAAAACAGAAAATACAGAGTTTATTGCAAACTTGTGTCAATTCTTGGCAGCAGATCGGTTCAGCATTATTACTTACCACAACCATTTCGCCAGGTTTGACATCTTGGACAAACTTTGCCCCGAGTGCCTCAAAAGCACAGGTCTCTGACGCCAAAAGATAGTGACTACCGTTTAGACGACCTAAACTTAAGGGTCGTATACCCCAAGGATCCCTTAGGCCAATCAGCTGATCCCGAGTCATAATAACCAAGGAAAAAGATCCGATCAGGCACTTTGCCGCTATAGCGATTGCCTTTTCGAAATTCGGTTGACTCTTACACTCTAGTGCGATTAGCAAAGCGATCAGTTCACTATCAGAAGATCCTTTCGGTTCAATTCCAGCGTCCTTCAACCTTTTAGCAATCTGATCAGGATTGACTAAATTACCATTATGAGCCAGTGCTAAAGGACCAAAGACCGTTTCAATAACAAACGGCTGATAGTTTTCATAGATATTACTACCCGTATTAGAATATCGGTTGTGACCAATCGCCATAAAGGATTGGGGATCGCCACCTCGTAACCTTGATATCTGATCTTCAGTGAAACGATCAACTCGTCCAGCTTGTTTTTCCACATTAATCCCAACGCCATTAGACGTGGCGATACCAGATGATTCCTGACCGCGATGTTGCTGTGCCAGAATACCAAAATACGTCAAGTTAGCTACATTTTCACCAGGTGCATAAATACCGAAAACACCACATTCTTCATGTATATCAGCCATGGCCTTTCCTCCCTGAAATCCCGACCTAATTGTACTTTTTTGTGAGGTGCGCCCCTATTTCAACGTAACACAAAAACGGTGAGAGTAAAGAAAAGGGCTGTGTATAAACTACTCTGCATAGTGCAGAGTATCCCTTGCGGGCGAGTTTGTAATCAAATAGGTATAAAACCTCTTGATTATAAGTTTTATAGAACCTTAGAACTATGAAATTTTTATTATATTGGTGCTCTATTCTGAAAATAGTTCAAACCTGCCTACCGGCAGGCGGGTTTCCAGTTTTTCTTTGGCAGCAGATTCTATTGAATAAATTTAAAGGTCGAAAGAATTTCGTTAAACAATTTATCTGATTCTTGTTTAGATATGACACCGGGAACTTTTAGTATTTTTCCCAAATCCCATGCCGCACTTAATCCTGAAAGTGCTTGCACGGCGGCCCTCTGTACTACTAATGTTTTATTTTCTCCAATCGAAAAATGATATTTACTATATCCACATCCTTCCGCCCCTTCATAAGCCCATGAACCGTTCAGCGTACCCGCACCATACTGTCCATCTATGTAATCCAGCGTCAATTTTTGATTAACTATTTCAAGAGAAATATTAAAATCATCCAGTGTTTTATAAAGTTGGCCACCGCCCGACATATCGCAATCACCAGAATTTTCGTAGGGGATAGCATGACTAAGAACAACTTTATTGTCATTTTTTACGAGTTGAAGTTTTTCTGGATATTTAAATTCAAATGTCTCGTTTCTGTATGTCTTCCAATCTGCGGTTTCGCTTACCGGTGTTGGAGAAGGTTGTTGCGGGATTGGAGTTTGTGTGGTTACGAGCGGTGTTGGTTGTTGTGTAACAGGTTCATATTTTTTGACAGAAGCAAAATACCCAACCGCACCCATGAGTGTCATGAATGTAATGATTGCTACTATCAAGATTATACTAGCAAATCCTTTTTGATTGTTCATAAAAAATCTGACATTTCCTATGTGCCCGGAAGAGGAGTCGAACCTCCACGATCTTGCGATCACTGGCACCTGAAGCCAGCGCGTCTGCCATTCCGCCATCCGGGCCTAACTAATTTTTTACCCTCTTACTTTTAATATACCACTGATTAATATCTAAAAATCGGTCGGCTTCGGAAAAGCCAAAAATTTTAGTTATCCCCTTAACTTTATTCGAGATTACATAATCAACGGAGTCCTTTTCGATATTAATATAAGGCACATCATCAGCTAAAATATCACGGAATTCTTTGTACTTTTGATCGCGAACAGTAAAATCAAAGGTCTGCCTGGCATCTTCAAGAAGTTTGTCCGCTTTTTTATTACTGTAATTAGACAAATTTGAGCCAGTGCCAATTTGTGAAGAATGCCAGAATGGATACGGATCGGGATCTGGACCATAATCTTGACCATACAAAAGCAGATCATAATTTCGTGCCGGAATAATATCTTTTTGCAGTTCAATATTATTGTAGGTCTTAATGGTTAAATTAACCTTTAAACCTTGCCACTTTTGCTTGATACCTTCGGCAATCTGAATATTCTTTGCCGTATCAGAAGTAGCTAAAGTCCAATTCATCTCCTGGGGTAGGGGTTTATTATCCCTTAAATTCTGCCGCCAGTCCTTGTGGGTCAATTCTGGCTTAGATAAATTAAAAAACAAATTTAATTCGCGAGGCAAAGTATAACTAAAAGTTGTGGCATCATCTATCTGATAATCATCCTTATTTTCTTTCATATAACTCATAATTTCACCATTTTTAGCCGCTTTTGAAAGTGTGTTTTGATCAGAAAAAAGATTAATTTCGATCGTCGATATGTTGGGTGAACCTTGCCAATAATCTTTATTGGCCAAAAGGGTTACTTTATTTTTTTCTTCTTTGGAAATTTGGTAGGGTCCGTAACTAAAAATCGGTTCAGTTGAGACATATAGAAAGGGACTAAAAGGGCTCTTAAATTTAAAAACCAGAGTTTGTTCATCTGGTGCTGACATATCAATTGAACCCCAAACATTTTTATTTTTAATTTGAGCTAAAAGGTCGCTAGCTGAATATCCAGCTCTAATTTTAAATTGATAAGTTTTACCATCATCAAGTATTTGCCAACTTTCAGCCAAGTCACCTTTAACATCACTATTTTCAGCCAATCGCGTTAGTCCTGCTCCTGTCAATCTGGCAATATGTTTATCTAAATCCTTCGCTTCACCCACAATCCCTTCAGTTAAAATACCACCCGATGCAGGCACTTCTTGAGTAGTTTTTAACCAGTGATTTTGCCAAATAAAAAAACCAGAGATCAGAATTAAAAAAGCAAAACCCGCGAGAACAATTTTATCGCCTAATCTTAAAGTCCGAGGTACAATTTTTAGTGTAACCCAAGTTTTTTGGGAAAATATTTTTTTCAAACTATCAAAAAAGATTTTGATTTTTTTCATATATTAAATTATTAGTGTTGAACTAGAATATTGGCTATAGCCAAACCGACGAAAGCGACTGCCAAAACAATCGTGGCATAGAAAAGAAACTTTTCGGCACCACGACGAGATCGATAAACATTGCCCTCACCGCCAAATGCGCCTCCCAAAGAAGTACCGCGATGTTGCGATAGAATTGCAACCATTAGCAGAATGGCAATGATAATCTGGACGTAATCAAATATTTTAGTCATAATATTTACCTTTGCTTAGTTGGAGGCGTGAGCCGGAATTGAACCGGCGTGAGCGGTTTTGCAGACCGCTGCCTAACCACTCGGCCATCACGCCATGGAGCGAGAGACGGGAATTGAACCCGCTACCTTCTCCTTGGCAAGGAGACGTTCTACCGATGAACTACTCTCGCATAAACTACTCTCAAAATCTCCTTAATGATAGCAAAAACCAGACATCTTGTAAAGATAAACCTAATTCAGGTACAATGCAGTTGTAATAAAAAAATAATATGGAGAGAAAAATGGGTAAAAAGAATAAAAATAAATTCAAAAAACAGATTAAAGCTCAATTAATACAAGAAATGAGCCAAGTTCAAAAAGTCGCTGAATCAAACAGAATGGTAACTCAAACTATCACCCCCAATACCGCTACTACTACTGCCATTATTTCCCCCGTTGCTTTAGGTGAAATAAACTTACCTCAAATTAAATACGATTTAAAAAAGACCCTAATTGTTGTTCTTATCTTAGCTATTTTTATCGGCGCGCTTTATTTTTTGGACTTAAAATATGGTATTCTATTACACTTCGGCAGTTGGCTTTTTAAAGCTCTTAATATCAATAAAAATTAGTACATACTTTGTTCTTTTGGCCTGTACTGTAAGGCCTCGGCAATATTAGCAGAGACAATTTTTTCATTGCCCGATAAATCGGCAATGGTGCGAGCAACTTTTAGAATACGAGTATATTGGCGAGCCGATAAATTTAAATTATTGACAGCGTGTTTTAGAAGATTTTGCGATGTTTCGTCTAGTCGACAATAAACTTTAAGCTCCCTCGGACCTAATTCCGAATTAGTTTTTTTGGCGCGCTTAATTTGACTGGCTCTCGCCTTTTCTACCCTGCTACGGATAGCACCAGATTCCTCTGCCATATTTTCGTTAGCTAGTTTTTCGTATTTAATTCGGGGTACTTCTACATGGAGATCAATTCTGTCTAGCAGTGGTCCGGAAACCCGTTTTTGGTAGCGAATAATTTGGGTCGGAGTGCAAATACAATTTTTCGCCGTATCGCCCAAATAGCCACAAGGACAAGGATTCTGGGCTGCCACCAAGATAAACTTGGCTGGATATGTGATAGAGCCCTGAGCACGAGAAACAGTAATTAAACCATCTTCTAGAGGTTGGCGGAGTGCTTCTAAAACAGAGCGCGGAAATTCGGCAAATTCATCTAAAAATAATACGCCGCGATGGGATAAAGTGATTTCACCGGGTCTAGGAAATGTGCCACCGCCAACTAAAGCGATACTGGAAGCAGTGTGATGGGGGCTGCGAAATGGCCGGATAGAAACCAGCGGCAAATTATGAGGCAGTAACCCGGCAACCGAATATATTTTAGTGACTTCTAAAACTTCATTTTCATTCAGTTGAGGTAAAATCGAAGGAATAGTTTTAGCCAAAAGTGTTTTACCAGAACCCGGAGGACCGGTTAATAAGATATTGTGACCACCAGCAGCAGCTATTTCTAACGCTCGTTTGGCATTTTCCTGACCTTTGACATAGGCCATATCAAATTCAGATTTTTCTGGTATGCTAATTTTAAATTTTTTGTAATACGGGGGTAATTTTTTTTCGTTTTTAAGATGGAAAATTAAGTCTTTTAAATTTTGGACTGGAATAATTTCAATACCCCTGACAATCACTGCTTCATCTTTATTAATATCTGGTATATAGATTTTCTCAAAACCCATATCTTTTGCCATTAAAACAATGGGCAAAATACCGTTAATGTGACGAAGATTTCCATCCAGCGCGAGTTCACCCACAAACACTACTTTTTCTGAAATTTTGGGAATTTGCTCGTCAGCTATAAGTATACCAATAGCAATTGGTAGGTCGTAAGCTGGACCTTCTTTTTTTAGATCAGCTGGGGCTAAATTAATAGTCAGTTTTTTAACCGGAAAAACTACGCCGGAATTTTTAATAGCCGAACGAACTCTTTCCTTGGATTCATCAATGGCTTTATCGGGAAGACCAACGATCGTTAAACTTGGTAATCCATTGGAAATATCCACCTCTACTTCAATTGGCATGGCATCCAACCCCAACACCGAGGCCGAAAAAACTTTTGCGAGTGACATAATTTAGTCCTTTTGTTTATCATATCTTAATTTTACTAATCCACCACACCAACATCGGAAGTTGGTGTGGTTTAACCACTATAATCATCTATTAAAAGATGTTTTATTAGAGATAGTTTTTTTTGGTAATCAATTCTATCATGAACGAATTTTCGATATTGAGCTGGCTTAATACTAATTATCTCTTTAAAATCGCAAATACTATCTTCTTTATTCTTACCTATATATTCACTATATGATGAATGGAACCAATCTTCTGGTTTTTTAACTAGTCCAGCCGTTGTCGGATTAAGATGAAAATATCTGGTTAGATGTAACATTTGTTCATCATCTTTAACCAAAACATTTTTGAATTTTCCTTCAAACAGATGCCCTTTGCGATGATGTCGACAATTAAAATACCGTGAATAACTATTTAAAACTTTTGCCATAAACTTTGAGATACCATTATCAACAACTTGTTTAAGTACCAAATGGATATGTGTCGGCATAATACAATAAGCCACTATTTCTACCAGTTTTGGGCCGATTTTTAATTATTTATATATTGAGTTTTAAATTGATCGGTTAGCTCTGAAAAATTAGAATAACTATATAAAAACTCTACAAATCTACAAAGATCAATTAGCTCTTTAATTCTTGAATAATCCTGTTCATCAT
>Ga0209429_10000410_pt1 | contig 29102 bp, 26 predicted proteins | sample BarGraNGADG00212_3_FD_184493 | JGI IMG/M metagenome (GOLD analysis project Ga0209429, IMG submission 184493) | Arctic peat soil microbial communities from Barrow, Alaska - Barrow Graham LP Ref core NGADG0004-212 (SPAdes) (version 2) | ecosystem: Environmental > Terrestrial > Soil > Wetlands >...
CGGTCAGTGAGTCAACCGCCGACTTACAAGCAGTCAATACGTCTCGTTTGGCCGTTATTGATGGCGCAACCACCAAATTCGTTTGGGCGCCTGAAAGCGATACCAGCTATGAATATTTGTCAACTGGCGAAGCTGGCACAGATACCGCTTATACAATCGATGCCTTCAAACTTAATACCGTTACCGGGACCGGCGATAGCGACAACTTCTACGACAGCGCAATACAAAATTATAGTACCATTACTCTTGCCGATGCCACCGGAAATCTCCCATGTGTTGCCGATTTAAGCACTGCCGCTTCGGATATCATTACCTTCCGCACTTGGATTGAAGGCACTGATCCAGATTGCATCAACGACGCGTTGGACGGCATCTTCGATATTCAACTTGACCTTTACGGATTAGCCGTTGCCTAATCTAAGTTTAGTAGCATAAAAATCTACCATAGCGACTAGGGTTTCAGGTGTTTTTCCATTTGACACCCTAGTTCGTTTTGTGTAGTATATTTAAGTATCGTGACATTTCGTCCATAGGAGAATTTCAATATGGCAAATAACAAAGTGTCGAGTTTAAAGAAAATTTGGCCAACCGCGTTAATCGTTGGCGAGATCGTGCTTATCGTTTTCTTGCTTGCGGTTTCTATTATGGCGATGGCCTTAACAGTTCCATCGGGTACCGCCGGCTTCTTGGGTTTCATCCTCTGGCTGCAACTCAATACGCTTTGGTTCTTTATCCTTATCGTGCTACCTTTAATCGCCTTGTTCTTATTAAACGCCTATTTCCTTATTCAGGCTGTCTATGCTGATAAAAAGAAAAAAGACGTCAAGTTAACGAACGAACAGCTTTTGGAAGAAGCCAAACGCCAAGCGCGCGCGGAAATCCTCCAAGAGATGGAAGACAAAAAGAACGCCGAGAAAAAATAACCTTAACGCTTAAATCCGTTCGGTAAAGAATCTAGAAATTATGACTCAAACATGGCCGCGCGTTCAGATTCGTTTGAATGCGGGGCTTTTTGTTTTGTCTTGTAATTATTCCATTCCATCAAAGAATGACCCCTCTACCGCTCTACTTGAAGCCTTTTCCGTAGGAAGCGTGATGTTCCAATAAAATACAATTGACAGGATTAGGAAAACCTATATAATTGAATTTAGTTAATAGCAAAACTAGGGAAACTTAGTGACGCAAAGCTACAGGGCCTTACCTCTTAATGAGTGATGGTAGCCAGTTGCCAACATGGAATATGAATGGGTTTACCCAGTTCCGGGCAATGATTGGTTATCATCCATTTTTATTTCTAGGGGATTTTTCGAAATGCATCAGCAATCGGAAAATGGGTGCGGCTCTTTTAGCGGGTAACTATGTTAATGGCGTAGTTATACATTAAAAGCATCGCATGATCATCATTCGAATTAACTTTTTTCGCGCCTTCTTCTTTTAGATTTGTCTTGGAAGGAAACGAAAACAATGATTTACCCAAGCGAGTTTTCGAAATCTCGAAAACGCAAACGAATAGCGATGATTATCTTGGCAATCAGTCAATTAACGATTGTCATTTTCGTGGTTATTTCCTTTTTGGGTTCCGCCGTGGGTCGTTACACCGTTTCACTTGAGGCAAACCGGGCCGCGCTAACCATCGCGGTCGACAATTCATTTACGAAAGAAACCAGTTTGCTCAGGGCCCAAAATCTTGAGGCAGCTCGGGCTGAATCGGTTGATTATCTGCCGAATCACGACATTCTTGACAGTGCGTTAGGGCAAGGTTCCCACAATGGTGACGTCCTTGATCCTGATGGCGCTCTCTTGTATTCAACCTATTTCGCGTATACGTTCTATATGAAAAACTTGGGGGACTCCCATGTTGATTACCAGGTCACTATGTCCCTGGCCCAAAATAAAAATATCGTCGATGGCGCCATGCCAATTGAAGAGTATGTGCGCGTTCGCTTTTATGAAAACATCGACACCGGGGGCGAAGTCACTCACAACTTCCGAACTTTTGCCAAGACAACCAATAACCTGATTTACGATGAAGATTCAAACCGAATTAATGGCGAGTGTGTTGGGAATTCGCTAAAAGTATCGCCTTACACATGTAGCGCCTCGAACCCCGAAAATAATTTCAGGGCCGAGGAATTCACGGCAGTTAGCGAGATTTTAAAGTACAACTATCTGGATTTTTTGCCAGAACAAATCATCCGTTACACGATTGTGATTTGGCTTGAAGGCGACGATCCTGAATGTACAAGTCTTCCCCCTGCCGGCGCAAGCATGGAATTTGGAATGAATATTGCCGCGCTGATTGAAGAATAAACCATCGATTGTCTTTTTCTCAACATAAAGGATACCGTCATCCATGCAAATAAAACACAAATTAACCTTATTGGTTAGCTCTTTAGCAATCTCCGCCATCGGTTTTGGCGGCAGCACTTTTGCATGGTTCCAAGTGTTAAACAAAACGACAGCCGGATTAACCGGAACGATTGTCGGCGCAGGCGATACGCTTGAGGTCGGCTTTCGCTTAACTCAAACCCTGACGCAGGAAGCGATGGATCTCTATCATTTAACTGAAGATACCTATTCAACCCCTGGGACAGGTTATGTCTACTGGTCGAACGGTTCGATTGACCCAGCAACTCTGAATTATATCGTAACACTCGAGGGTTTTGCCACCGACAACCTGATTAAGCCCGTGACTACCGGAAGCTTCCTTGCCGGTCAATATTTGTCGTTTTATCAACGCCCACTTGGTCTCAGTAATTCGACAACTCGTGAAATTCAGCTCGATACTATTGCGAGCAAAACTTCCTATGTCCGTTTCACTCTATTATTCCGGATGGCTACAACGAGCGATACTTCCTCTACGATCATAAGCAACGGTACACCCGGTTATAACCTTTTCTTTGATTCAGGAACCAAGTTTGCGGGAACCAAAGATGTAGTAAAAGCCGTTCGGTTAGGCGTAGAAAGTTCGACCATCCACGATATCATTGCTCCCGCCACTACGATTGCAGGAGCCATCGATATTGGAGGTCCGATGGATTTAAATGGGGATGGCCTATTTGATTACACCAGTAACATTTTGAATGATGATGGAAGCTTTGACCCGAACTGTTACGAAATTGCCTATGGCGAATTCCTTTCTCCGCTGGATGATGACAATTGGGGCACGCCAAGTGGCATAGAGGCACCCGCTAATGAGGATGGAATCTTCTTCTACAACGGTTCTTCGTTTAAAGACGCCAAACCGCTCATCAACGCTAGCCCAAAAACTGCGACTTATCATCCAATCTCAACTTACGACACACTGGGAATACCGCTTGCCACGACAGACGAAAATGGTTTAGCAGAGATTACTTTCTCGATTTGGCTAGAGGGTTGGGATCATGCTTGCACAGATTTATTGACCGAAGCGACTTATGGGGCGCAGCTCCAATTTGCCGCGCAAAACTAGCGCAAAAAGCATTTTTAAAGCAACTTACCAAAAAGGAGGACGCAAAAATGAAAGTCAATAATCACAAATCAAAACTGATTTTGGAATTAATCGTTACCGCCATCGCTTTCGGCGGTCTCGTGACCGGCACTTTTGCATGGTTCTCCGTTGCCAATGATGTCAGTGTGGCGACCTTCAACATCACTTATGGCCAGGCCGATAAAATTCAATTTGGTCTTATTGTTCCAGCAGAACGTCCCGACTTAGGGGAGGCAGGATCTTTGACTTTCTTTGACAACCTGTCCGACGAAAATTTAGTGGACTATGGATATAACGATAAGGAATCACCCTTGTCTCCTGTTTCTTCCATGTTCGAAAGTTTATGGCTCAACGAAACAACCGGCCTTGCTGATGAGGATTTATTCCCCGTTTTGCGTTCCTCTTATAGCACGTATCAAAACACCACCGAATCTAACCAAGCAAGATCGGGATTCTTTCAATTTGAGTTCTATCTCAAATCAAACATGAACATGTACTTGTATCTCGACAGCACGGCATCAATCATCGCCGATGCTTTCGTCAACGGTCAAAACAGCCCACAAAAAGCCGCTGAACTTGATAAAATTAGCTCCAGTTTGCGTGTCAGTTTTCTTTCTTCTTTGGGTTTCAATATCTGGGAGCCCAACACCGATGTGGCAGGAACCACCGCTTTTGGCGGGAGGCTCGATGTTCTTGACCAAGACGGATATTACGATTCCGATGGGACAAATGGAGACTACCGTGAAATTATGTTTGGCGAATACAATGATCCCTCAAAAATCATTTATTCAGAAGGTGCTCGGTCATCAGCAGAGAAACCTTTGACAAGTTTTAACGCGTCAACCGCTTCTGGTGTCAATCCACTCGACCTAGATGCATCAATCGATAACGGGCTAGTCATTGCCCATGAAAATAGCAAGACAACAGCGACGTTGTCCAATCAAACACTCGACAGCAGCGCACTCGCTTATCTTCCAGAGTATACCCCCGTCCGACTCGTTGTCACTGTTTACGCTGAGGGATGGGATTTAGACAACACGAATTTAATACAGGATGCGAGTTTCTTGCTCAATTTAACGCTCACAGGACGCTTTCGTGCACCAAATGAGCAAATTATTATGAAGAATGAGGTAGCAAAATGAAAGAATTCTTTAATTATCTACGAGCCCTGTTTGAGGCTTTGTTCTCGGACATTGGGCAATTCTTAAAAACGACATTCATCTCCCCGTGGGTGGGTGTGCGCGGAAACTTTCAATTCTACCGTGATATATTCAATGTGTATGTTGTCGATTTTGGAGTGATGGGGTGGATTCTATACATTCTTTTCCTCTTGTTATGGGTTGCTCTATTCGGCGCACTCATTTACCTAATCTATTGTTTCGTCCTTAAATATAAGGCATATCACAATCGGAAAATCGATAAAAGCAAACTCATCGAACAAGTTCAAAAATTAAACGACCAACTCTACACCGCTATATTAGAAAAGAATGAAATATTGAATTTGAAGGTGGGTTCCTTGGGGATACAACCTGGAACTCCTGGTGCCGTCGGTGCTGTCAAAACCAAACCCGAAAATGATTTTTCTAACTCTCGGTTTCCCAAATTGGCCGCAGTTGATTATAAATATCTCACTTATAAAACACATATTGAAATGCCAGAGATAGATTCTGCCTTGTCACTAGAGCAACTCATAACGAAATATCGTTACTTCGCCGCCTCACAGATGAAGTTATATTACGATATGAAAACTCTACGGACATTCTTTGCGGCCATGGGAACAACTAAACTCATCATTCTCGAAGGTATATCCGGAACTGGAAAAACGTCTTTACCATATTCGCTTGTTAAATTCTTCCAAAACGACGTCAAAATCTGTTCCGTTCAACCTTCGTGGCGTGATCGGAGTGAACTCATCGGTTATTACAACGAATTTGCGAAGAAATTCAATGAAACAGAATTTCTTAAAGCGGTTTATGAAACCACCTATCGCGAAGATAACTGCTTGCTTGTCCTTGATGAAATGAACTTGGCTCGTATTGAATACTACTTTGCAGAATTTCTATCTATCATGGAAATGCCCAACGTCGCTGAGTGGACTATCGAAATCAGCAACAAACCCGACCCGGGTGACCCGAAACACTTAATGGAAGGCAAGTTGCTTATTCCACAAAATTTGTGGTTTATTGGGACCGCCAATAACGACGATTCCACCTTCACGATTACTGACAAAGTCTATGACCGCGCCATGACTTTAACCTTCTCCACCAAAGGGGTGGCTTTTGATTGCCCATTCACCGAACCAGTGAGCATCACTTTTGATTTCTTAAACAAGTTATTTATGGAAGCTCAAACGAATTATCCTATGTCGGACGCGACACTGGATAAATTCAAAAAATTAGACACCTTTATTTTCAATAAATTTAGTCTCGCTTTCGGCAACCGTATTCAAAAGCAAATGAAAATTTTTATTCCTAATTATGTCGCTGCGGGTGGCGCTGAAGTTGAAGCACTCGACTACATATTTGCCAGCAAAATTCTAAAGAAATTCGTTGCCTTAAACCTCGCATTTCTTCACGATGAGTTAAACCAACTGATCAGCGAAATCGAGAAGTTATTTGGAAAAGGCAATTTCGTTCAGTCAAAGAAAATTATCGAAGATTTCATCAAAATGAGTTAATAGGAGAAAGACATGGAACTCGTTGCTAATCCGATTGTGCGATTAAAGAAGAAATATCAGAGCCGCATCAATAAAATGATCGTGCGCGATGAGTCTTTTTCTGATCTCATAAATTTGATTAAATCGACTCCTAACAAAGAGATAAGCGGAGGCTCACGGCGCGAAAGCAAAAAATTAGAGGGCGGTTTTATCGTTGAAATAGAACGTTGCCTCGCATCCATCGAAAAAATTGTGCACAACCCACGTCAATTTATTAAAGAAGAGTATGAAGTCGTTCCAGTTGAGATAGCAAAAAAGATTGGTTCGCAGTCAATTCGACATCTTGCTATGCATAGCGAATTCGTTAAGGAAATTGACCGAAACGGCAATGTTATTCCTGATAAAATTTTGGCTACTTTGATTGATGAAGAAATCGCAATATACGAGAACCGCTTCGTCATGACTTTAATTCGAAAATTGGTTTTATTTCTTGAGCTTCGTTTTCGTTATATCGAAAAGCATTGGGATTCCAATAACAGCGATGTTGTGACAATGAAATCAACCGTCGTGATTGATAACGCCAAATACGAATATGAGTCCTCACTAAAGCTCATTGTCCCGAGTGAGGATGAGGGCGAGAAAACAAAAAACGACAATTTGCTTAAAAGACTCACGATTCTTAGACAAAGGGTCAATTATCTTCTCTCGAGTCCCTTCATGCGGGCAATGAAAAAAGCAAATGTCGTCACTGGCAAAATACAAATGACGAACCTAATTAGAACAAATAAGGATTATAAGAAAGCATACGAGTTATGGAACTTCATCAGCCACTATGATGATACCGGCGTTGCCTACTCAGTCAAAGAAGACAAAATCGCCTTTGATGTAGATTACCTAAATCAGCTTTATGCACTCATGATGGGGTCCTACCTCTCCCTCAGAAGCGAAAAATCTTTGCCCGCTCCAAAGACCTCGAAAAAATACACTGTGACGCCACAGTTCCTTCAACCGATTTTCGACAAAGAAATTGCCGACGACCGATTCCTTGAAAGAATGAACGGCAAGAACGTCTCGCTAAGAATCAAGACTGCCGCCCAAATCGAAGCCCAAGAAAAACGTTTGGCTGCGAAAGAAAAAGAACGATTAAGAAAGATTAAAGAAGCCGAGATGAAGAAAGCTCAAGAAGAAGCCCAGAGGTTAAAGGAAATTGAAAAAGCAAAAGCAAAACTCGAACGTGAAAAAACTTTAGCGCGAGAAAGAAAGATTGCTGAGGAGTTTAGACTCAAGGCGATTGCGGCTGAACGAAAATTGCGCCGCCAAGAAGAAACGCGTCGAAAAGCCGAGATACGTGCCGAGCAAAGAAAAATCGCTGAAGAAGCCGAACGCTTAAAGTCAACGCGTGAACGCATCAAAAAAATCGCCATTCAAGCGAAATCACCGTCAAAAGTTAACTCAAAAAAGCTTAAAGAGCTTGCATAGTACGATTACTTCGAAAGGGAATCATCATGAAAACGCCAAAAGTTAAAGTCACAAAAACAGAACGTAAGAAAACGTCATTATTCAGTAAAATCGTAACCGCTTTTCTTAGCGTTTTCGTTTTTTTGCTTTTAACTGTCGAGGTTATGGGTTTCATATCGGCACGAAGTAATTATGGCGTTAGTTCCATCTTTGGCTACCAAACAATGATTGTCCTTACAGACTCCATGGATCCCGCCCTCCCGGTTGGCGATGGTATCGTTGTCCAAAAAGTTGAATACGCCACGTTGGTTGCATCAACTACGCTTGAAAGCCAGGATGGCGACATCATTTCTTTTTACCGGCCTAACGATGGCGTTATCATTACGCACCGCATCATTGAAATTATCGAAAATGAAGATGGATCTAGGACTTTCCGCTGCCTTGGGGATAATCTCCACGCAGAAAACTGCCCGACAAACGGATGTAGTATCGCAAATTCCGATTATGTCGAAGAAAAATATGTCCTTGGAAAAGTGATTAACGTAAGTGCGGCAATAGGCAAAATCCATACGGTTTTTACTTCACCATGGGTTACGTTTTGCCTTGTGTTAGTTCCCCTTGGCTTAATTTTTGTCAGTTCTTTAAAAGACTTTATCAAGGTGGCAAAAGGAAAAGAAGAACCCGCGGGTTCTGCCACATTTAAGAGTGATGAGTTCGAAGAAATTAAGGAAAAACAAAAACTTGAAATGCTCAAAGAAATCGAAAAAGAAAAATTACTCAAAGAAATGAAAGACGAAGAAGAAAAGAGGTAGAATCGACTCATGAATAAGCAGACTAGATCTTCGAAATTGGCTCATAATCACGAACTCCGTTTGTTGATTTTTGTGATCTCTTTCGTCAGCCTATTTATCGCTTTTTTCATGGTCATGATTATCGGTTTCAGAAATGGGTTGATTACTGTACCCATAGCTACTTGGCTTTCGATTTTTGCCAGTGCGTTGACGCTTTGTTGTTTTGCGGTTACCGGAATTGAAATGCGCCGCCTTCACCAAGTCACAAAAATGCGTTTTAACTTCGATACTTTCACAACCGTCCAAGATGTAAATTCTGAGCCCCGCTTTTTAACCGCCATTTCGCAAAGATTCAAAAAGGAATTGCATCACCGCGCTTTAATCAGTTTTTCTATCTACAACATTAAAAAAGATGCTATCAATCAATCAGGTTATCAAACTGGAGCGACAGTTCCAAGCTTGGTTTTCTCCACCATTCTTGAGTATTTTAATAATATGCCTGAGACCGAATTCGGCTACGACTACAATGAGAACTTCCTCCTTTATATCAAATATAACGAGGAAAAAGAAGTCGATGTCACTTTGAATATGCTTAAGGAAAACATCCGCAAAGATCTTGAAAAGGGCGGGATTCAAATTGGGCGCGATATTGCATATGGTGTCTATTTTCATAACGAAGTCGGCGTTGAACCTGTCGAAATGCTTCGCCGATCACTGATGGCTTGCGACTTTGGCAAGTTCACCAATCAAGGTGGGATTACTGTTTATGAAGACGGGATGTTCGATAATGGGATGGCAAATAATGTCCAATATTATGACGAAATTATGCAAGGGCTCGAAAAACGTGAGTTTGAGATTTACTATCAACCTAAATTTCATTTGGGTCTCAACCACTTCGCCGGCGCGGAAGCTTTAATTAGATGGCATCACCCGCAAAGGGGCTTTTTGACCCCGGCTTCCTTCATTCCTTTTGCAGAGCAATCTGATTTAATCACGCACATAGACAACTATGTCTTCGCAATGGTTTGCCAAGATATCAATAAATGGAAATCCACCGGTGAGAGATTGTTGCCAATTTCTATCAACATTTCAAAGAAGTCGCTCTATTTCACTGACTTAATCTCGGTTATTTCCTCCACTTTGACCACCTATAAAATGAACCCGCTACTCCTTGAAATGGAAATCACTGAATCAGCGACCGTCAAAGATAACCTCTTCGTTCTTTCAATCATCAAAAAGATGCAAGCGTTGAAACTTAAAGTTGGAATCGACGATTTTGGCACTGGGTTCTCTTCGCTTAGTTCATTGAAACGTCTTCCTTTTAATAGCGTAAAAATCGATAAATCTTTCTTGGCAGATATCGAGGTCGACCAAAAAGCCCGCGAAGTCATAAAAGCCATCGTCAAACTCGTTCACGCGTTAGACATGGAAGTCATCGCCGAAGGCATCGAGAATGAAAAGCAGGTCCCACTGTTAAAGGATTTGGGGTGCGACCTTATTCAAGGGTTCTATTATGCGAAACCGATGTCCGGTGAAGAATACATCGCATTCATCCGTAAAAATCGCTTCGAAAAGAGCATAAAATCATGATCCTTATCATTGGAACCACCCCGGACGATATCCTCTATTTCAAAACAAAGATGGACCTTACTTCCACCGAAGTGATTGCGGGTAAACACGAGGTTTATCTTGGCACTTATTCAGGCAAAGAAGTGTGTGTCACGACAACGCTTTTTTCTAATAGCCTCGCGGCAATGATTACAGGCATTTGCCTTGAGAAATATCATCCGTATCTTGTCGTCAACGTTGGGTCAGTACACGCCATTGACGAAACCCTTCATCAAGGGGATCTGTTCTTGGCTGAACGCATCTATCTCGGCGAGGTTGATTTGACGCCATGGGGTGACTTAAAATACGGCCAAATCAATGACATGCCGGTTTTTTATCACTCGGAATACGAATATATCTTGCTGATTGAAACGCTGAATAAACAGATGAAAAATAAGACGCTTCGTCGTGGTTTATTGCTAGCAACCGATAAATTTTATACAAACCGCGACAAAATCGATTACGTCATAAATCATCACTTCGCCTCGGTCGCGGGCATTTGTGCTGTCGATACAGAGGCCGGAGGCATCGCCTCTGCCTGTCATTACTTCGATACGCCATGGATAACTTTAAAATCAATCAGTTATGTCGTTGGCCATGAAAATGAGCTTGTGAATTTTGTCCGTAAAGGACTTGAAGCCCAACTCGCGATCGGCACGATAATCAGCGCTGTATTTAACGAATTAGGCGCTCACGATTAAAATCTTTTCTAATCCGCCGATGATTTCACCAGTCGGGATGAGATTGAAAAACTGAATTTTTCCTTACTTGATGGCACTATTTCCCCCTAGCAAATCTGATTAATCATGATAAAATATAATCGCCGTGCTTCTTTTTTGAACAGGGAGGGATTTTTTTGTTTTTCAATCTCATTCCAGTCTCAGAAATAGCGTTAAAAATAATCGGGAATGTCCTCATTCTTTTTGCTATATCCTATCTTTATGTTGTCAATTGCATGTTTTCGAAAAAAAGACTTGTCATCCAACAAATCATATCGGGTCTCCTGATTGGTGTGGCCGCCATCTTAATCATGATGGACTCTTATCAGGTTAGCCCTGGAATTGCTTTCAATACTCAAAGCATTCTTTATAGCATCAGTGGCCTTTTCTTTGGCCCTATTGCCATGTTAATTAGCGTTCTGATGGGCGTAGCTTTTCGTATTTTCTTTATTGGCGGGCCTGGAATCCTATCGAGTTGCTTAATCATTGTTTTCTCAGCCATCATCGGACTTTTGTGGAATAAACTTTGGCGATTCCATAAAATGAGCAAAACGATTGAATATTTATTGTTCGGTCTCTTCGTTCATTTCGTTGTGATTCTTGCTTATCTTCCCTTGGTTACTACCGTCACGGCATTTGATAGCATCAAAAACTACATCATTCCTTCGCTGCTTTTGTTTCCTCTTCTCTCTTCCGTCGCCTGTCTGCCCCTTTATTTACAAAAAGAACGGACGGATTATTTACAAAAAATAGAGCAACAACAGTTAAATTTACGCGCCAGCATCGATGCGCCGAACGAACTTGAAGTATACTCTCTCGATACCAATTACCGTTATCTCTCCTTTAATCGTCTCCATGCGCAAGGGATGAAAAAATACTTCGACACTGAAATCAAAACCAACGATGACTTTCTCAAAGGCTTCGATTTACCTGTCGCCCTAAACCGGTTAAAGTTCCATATTGACTTAGCTTTTGCTGGTGAAAGCTGCAAAGTCACCTTCGAGTTAGAAAAAGCTCCAGGTGTCTTTTTTGAAGAACGCTTTTTGCCTCTTCGAGACCCTAAAGGAACAGTCATCGGGGTAACGGTCTTTACTCAAGACGTGACTGAAAAACAGATTTATGAACACCAAATTCTTGAGAATAGTTACCGCGATGTGTTGACCGGTTTTTACAACCGCCGCTATTTGACAGAACATCTCGCCGAACTTGATGTTCCCGCCAATTTTCCGCTTTCGCTCATTATCGCCGACATCAACGACTTAAAACTGATTAATGATGGCTTCGGTCATGATTCAGGGGATCATCTCTTGTTAGAAGTGACAAAAGCCATGACGAAAATCATTCCCGCAAAAAACTGTTTTATCCGCACGGGCGGTGACGAATTTATGGTTTTGCTCCCGAAGACACCAGAAGAAGACACTCGCAAACTCATCGGGCTCATTCTTGACGAACTGAGCACGAAGAGCATTGATAAAATCAAGATTTCTGCCGCGTTCGGGGTCGCGGTCAAGAATTCCGATGTCAAGATTGCCCAAATCTTTACATCGGCCGAAAAAGAAATGTATGAAACCAAGTTTTTAAAGGTTCACAAACGTCAGAATGACCTCGTGAAGAAAATTACTGAGAAATTTTTTGCCTCTCATCCTGAGGAAGAGCAACATGCCGAACGTGTCGCCCTTATTGCCAACATTTTCGGCGAGGGCTTAGAAATGAACCGCTACGAATTACAGTCGCTCAACAATCTTGCCCGCCTCCACAACATCGGCAAAATTGGTTTCGATCATGCTTATACCGACAAAGATGAACTATGGGCAGGCGATGACTTAGAAAACACGAAGAAACACGTCGAGATTGGTTACCATATCTTAGCCGCATCAACCGACTTTTCTGATATTGCAGGAGACGTACTATCCCATCACGAACGTTATGATGGACTTGGCTATCCGTGCGGTCTTAAAGGGGAGAAAATACCCTATCGGTCACGCATTATTGCTATCGTCAACTTCTTTGATGCCGTAACGTCAATGGCCGATGGTTCTCAAGCCATGAGCCGCGAAGAAGCCATTGAGAATATCAAGAAAAATTCAGGAAAGCAGTTTGATCCTAAACTCGTGCAAGAATTCATCAGCGCATGTAGCAAGGGTTTATTCTAAAAGCCTTTTCCCGATAAAATCTATAAGCAATCGCAGAAAACCTTTAGATATCGCTTGTTTAAAGGCTTTTTTCTATTTGTTCATTATTCTAAGCGTTATGGATAGAATGGTCGATTGAAAAAGCGTAAAATAGGAAACGAAAAAAGGGACAAGATATGACCGCAACTTTGACCAGAGAGCAGAAAAAACAATTCTTCAGACTGTCGTGGCCACTTTTCCTTGAAGTATTTTTTGGACTTTTGACCGGCTATATAACTACATTCATGTTCTCCCGATATTCTCCTGACGCTGCTGGCATCGTCAGCGTTTCTAACCAAATGATTACAATGTTCTATCTTGTCTTCCAAGTTGTTTCGACAGGAACGGGAATATTGATGGCCCAATCCGTCGGCGCAAAATCTGCGGGAGTCAAAGAAAAAATAGCGGCTGTATCCATTTTTTACGCTGCCATCATTGGTTTTATTGGTACAATCGTAATTGTCTTTTTTGGCCAAAGCATCTTGACCTCTCTCCATCTAGATCCGGCCATGATCCAACTAGGAACCAATTTTTCGATTATCATCGGTTCCTTCTTTGTCCTACAGTCTATCTCATTCGCCATTGGCCAAATCGTCTACAGTTTTGGCTACACTAAAATCGGAATGATGGGAACGTTTGTTGCGGATATTGCCACGCTGCTCATTAACTGGGCGCTCATCTTTGGCATTCCGGTTCTGGGCATTCCGGCGCTCGGTATCGTCGGTGCTGCCATCGGATCCGTCATCGGGCGCTTAATCTATTTTGTTTTTATCTATCTCTTTCTTCGCAAAAAAATAAAATTAACCCTTTCGGCAAAGACGCTGAAGCCATTCCCAAAAGAGGTTGCCGCCAAACTGTTTAAAGTCGGCTTTCCTGCCACCTTAGAAAACATTTCATACGCCTTATCACAGCTCATGATTACCTTTTTTATCGTGATGCTTGGCTACGCCGCCGTTACCTCAAAAGCTTACTTTGAGTCAATTGCTGTCGCAACATGGGCTGTTTCCTCCGCCGTTGGTGGAAGTAGCGCCATCCTGGTCGGGCAAAGGATGGGGGCGAGAGATAAAGAAGGCACACAAAAAATTGTTCGTTATAGCTTAAAAATCGCTTTGCTTTGTACCATCGTTCCCTCGATTATTCTTGTATTCACTGCCGGTCCTCTTGGGTTATTGTTTACCCGCGATCCCAACATTATCGGCATGATGGAGGCAGTCGCAATCTTTGATATTTTTCTGCAACTTGGGCGTGGCGTCAATATGGTTACCGGGAGAGCTTTGAAAGCCTCAGGAGACGCCAAATACCCCTTGATGCTTGCCTTAATTGTCAATTGGCTCGTGATGATTCCTCTTGCTTATATTTTATGTTTTACGCTTGGCTGGGGCATCGTCGGCATTTGGATCGCCACCGCCAGCGACGAATTCATCCGTGCTATTTTTATGCTTTTCCGTTGGAAATCGCGTCGATGGGAAAGCAAGACGTTAGTGAAAGCCGAAGTCGCCACCGAAATGAACAACCTTTCCTGATAGGAAAGGCTTTTTTATCTTAAAAGGATAATTTGCGGCATGATTGGGTTTTCCTCCGGCGAAACTTATGCTATTTTAATAAAGACTTTATACTTCAAGATAATTGAAACCCGTGGGAGGATTTCGCTATGATTTGGGAATGGATTGTGAAGTTCTTTGGCTATTTTAGAAACGGAACTTCAGTCTCAAGCTTTTCGGACGGTCTCGGCGAAGGTGAATTTGGGTGGCGACATTTCATCTGGATATTTTTGGTTATTGCCATAGCGATTGCTGGCTATCTTTATTTCAAGAAATATCCAAAGCGCGAGAAGGCCATCGTCTTGACCCTAGTCATCGGGATGTTTTGTATCCGCTTATTCCATCAAACATTACGGGCCTCCATCGGCGTCGAATCGCCTTGGACCCAAGCCTTCCCTTTTCACATGTGCACTGTTCTCACGTTCGTGCTTCCGTTAACGATTGTCTTCAACTGGAAAGCCATTAAAGTTCCGGTATATGTTCTGTCCATCATGGGTGGCATCATCACCGTGCTTCTCGGCGGCTATTTCGCCGACCGATTTATGACTTTCTGGACTTTGGAAAGCATGGCTGCACATACCATCCTCATTATCGTCCCGATCTATGAGGCCGCCAGCGGAAAATTTGAATTCAACCTTAAAGAATCGTGGAAAGTCATTCCCGGAATCCTTGTCTTGATGGGGTGGGCGACACTGGCGAATAACGTGTTCTTTCCCAATATGGGTGCGAATTACATGTACCTTGTCACGAATGAACTTCCCTTTGGCACACAAGAAAACTTTTTCTTTTTCTACACGCTGATATTTGCCTTATTCTTCGGACTCATTTATGGGATTCCGCTACTTCTGAAAACACTGAGAAATAACCGTGACAGCCAAAAACAAACCCAAAGTTTAAGCGCTGAATAGCCTATTAACTAAGCGAAATACAGCCGGCGAATCTGATCACGCTTTCGAGCGCGAACCAAACCAAAAAACAACATTCTAACGACAAAAAAAATGAGTGAAAACTCGCGTTTTCATTTGGTCAGAAGACAAATCTAGATGTAATCAATGCCGATATACATCGAGAAAAAATAGACGAACATGGTGCCGTTCGCGCCATTATATTCGGCGGACAGTTCCGTGAAGTAAATATCATAAATTACTGTTCCGTAGACTCCGAAATAAGTGAAATCATAAAGCGACGAAGGCGTCTCAATGGTCGGAGACCCGACATCTTGATAGACCGTTAAAGCGATATCGTCCATCGGGATGGTGATAACCGTGAGTGGGCTATCGATCGTCAGCGTCCAGTTCATCTGCCCAATCACTTTTTCGAAAGAAAAATCTGTTTCGTTATTGAGCTGGCTGCCGTTAGTGTCCAAAATTTGGAGCACTTCATGGCTGAGTAACGGGGTGAGGTCAACCAGCGAGTTGCTAGCTTTATAGTAAATTGAAACCAGACCCGTGTCTCCATAATGGTATTCATCAGGGAAACCGAAGACCGCCTCAAAATCGGCATATTCGTAATTGTCCGGGAGTAATTCAATCCGGCTAAAACCGACTTCATAAAAGGATTGGACCATCGTATAGATCGTGTTCATCTCAGTGACAGTCAAAGGATCGGTGGCGTGGACGTTTCGCCATTTTCGATCATCCCATAGTCGGTGAGTAATCTCTCAAATCGGTTATTGAGCGAATAGGTGGCGACGCTGAGGATATTGGCGTAAGGGACAAAAGAAATAAAGAGGAGCGTGCATACCATCGCACTTGCGAGCGTCTGCCCGAATTTCATCTTCAGTGGGTATTTCCGGATGAAGTGAAGGACCGCGCAGGCTACAAGCCAAAAACTGAAGTAGAGATAAAGCGTGCTGATCAAGGTCAATCCATAAGCGATAATCCCGCGGATCATTTCGAAATAATAGCCGACGAAGATGGCCATGAGAACGATGGACCACCACTTGCTGAAGAAATGAATATGCGCGGTATCTTTTTCAAACGGTTCCAGCACCAAGATGGTAATCAGACCCACGAAGGCGACTGCGAGCGAAGCAATAATGTACACATCAGGATAATAATCGCTGTTGATCGTCGAGGTGACGACATAAAAAAGGAGAATGAGCGAGAACACCGAGACGATCGGTAGGATGATGAAAGAGAATACGGTTTTCCAGATTTTGCTGTATTGCTCGACCCCCATGACGTCATCGATTCTAGGGGCAAAGCCAAGAAAAACCGGGACCGAGACTAACCCGACCACACCGGTAAAGAGTTCGAGAAAGAAGTAATCGCCGAGATTCACGGCGAAGAGGGTTTCGATGCTGCCAAAGACCGCGGATAAACCGCCCCAGGGCACCGCGGAATAAAAGACCGTAGCGAAAAACTTGCTGGCCTTGATTTTTCCTTTGTCCAGTTGCAGTGAAATCAGTTCAAGTTCCAGTAGCCTCTCGAGCAGTCCTTCCAGCCTAACGAGTTATTCCGTGAGTTACCCCGCCGGCGAAGGCGAGACGATTACGGAAGGCAGTAACGCCAGCGAAGTCATTGCAGTACCATTGACCGATTACCTGTTCACCGCATGGAGCGACGGCCTGCTCACCGCTTCCCGGACAGACGAGAATGTTTCCGCAGACCTTGTTTTAACTGCTTTCTTCGCTTTGAAGACGGAAGAAAGTCTCCCAATCATACGCATCAATACCATCGACACCGCTCCGATTGCCGTGGATATTATTTACACAAGCGCGGTCGTATCCATCGAAAGCGACCTAGAAACCCATTCTCTAAGCCCAGTAAGCGCCGGAATACGTTTACGCGGACATTCCACGCAAACGATACCTAAGAAGCCGTATCGCATTAAATTCGATGATAAGCAAAGTCCCTTCGGTAAGACCAAAGCCAAGAGCTGGGTTCTCCTTGCCGATTACCTCGATCCGTCTAAACTTCATAACTTTACCGCCTTCACGATGGGTAGCGCATTCAACAATACGAGTTACCAACCCATGGCGAAACATGTCCATGTCATCTTAAACGGCAGTGACGACGGCATCTATCTCTGCACGCAGCAAGTGGATGAGAAGCCGGGTCGTGTCGATATCGAGTGGGAAATCTATGAGTCCACCACCGATTATAACTTTTTAGTTTGCATGGATAACTGGGTCAGCGCAGACCCGAGCGAAATCCTAAACGAGACCTATTTCAATCTCGATATGGGCGGAACGCAGCAACGTTTCACCATCAAATACCCAGAAGAGGCTGACTTTCCTTCCGCCGCTCAATATCACGTCTTTTTTAATTGGCTGAAAGATTACTATACGGATATTCTCGCCACCTTCGCCTCACAGAATTACTCCGCGATCGCCAGTAAAATTGATGTTGATTCTTTAGTCGATATCACGCTCATCGACCAGATCATGAACGAGACGGACCACTTCTTTACATCTTATTACATGTCAAAACGTATCGGCGAAAAGTTGATGTTTGGACCCACTTGGGATTATGACCTTAGCCTCTGCTATGACGAATACACGGGACAACCCTATGTCAATTACGACTATACCTTGGTCACGGACGTCCACTTCAATAACTTCTTCTGCTGGAATTTTGGCGCCACCACAAGCGGCAGGAATGACTTGAATCTCCGGTGGAATGCAGTTGGAAATGACGCGATGAGCGCTTACTATAACTAAGCAAAAAGGCCTTCTCCCCAATGGGTTGAAGGTCTTTTCTTTAGGCTTTATTTTTGCTTTTCTTCGATGATGGCAAGAACTTCCTTCATCGCTTTATCAAATTCTTCGTCAGAAGAGTTCTTAAAAATCAATAAGTCGTCGTTGCAGTTCGGGTCATCCAAATTCGCGGGGATATCGAAATTCACGCCGGCAATATATTCATCCCAATGGGCGATTTTCCAGGAGTCGCGGTCACTGTTTCGCTGCATCATTCTTTGCTTGACGACGTCAACATTGGTTTGCACCCATATGACGGTTAACCGTGCGCCCTTGACGGCGAGACGGTTTCTTAAAGAGGTCATGTAGTTCGGATCACGCACTTCTTTAGTAAACGGGGCATTAATCAAGACGATATCGTCATACTCGAGCGCCTCAAGGGCGATGGCGACGATCGCGTCATATTCATAATCGCGGATGTTCTTTTCGAAGAAATCGGAACTCCGGTTATATTCTTGGTTTGCTACCACGAAAATCTGCTTGGATAAGACAATCAAGGAGTCTTTGTCCAGATAGACAACGTGTTGGAGGTTGGTCGCCAACTGCTTGGAAACATAGGTTTTGCCACAGGCCGGCGGAGATGTTACAAGGATTAATCTTTTCATAATTTCCTCTACGATAAAATTAAACCACAATTAAAGAGGCTTTTCCAAGGTTTCACTCGAAGTTTTTCTTTGACGCATGATGACCCACTTGTTCATCGGGAACTGAATCAGGAAGGAAATCGTCATATTGAAGTTCTTGATAATAAAATCGGCCCAGTTACCGCCGACAAGCCTCGCGATGGGTTCGCGGACAAGCGTTGGGACCCAAAGTTGAAAGAAAAAGACAAGGAGCACCATCACTGCGTACATGATGCCACTATAAAGGACGTTATTATTCGCGCCAAACGTCACTTTCCTTTGAATGAAAAAGTTAAAGGTTTGCGAAAGAACGAAGGAAATCGAGAAAGACAAAAAGGCACAAAGCCCGCCATTAATAATGGAGTAATCAAAGAGCCACCACTGGAACGGAAGCGTTTTTAAACTCGCAAATATGAGGTAGTTAAAAAGAGAGAAAGTTCCTAAATCGACGACCGTCGTGACGATGCTGAGCAAAAAGAAGACAATGAATTGCCGAAAGGGTTTTTTTGGTGGCTTCAGTTTGAATGCTTTTTTGACTTCGTCGCCCATATGGATCCCCTATTAGATTTCAACTAGGAAACTATATTGCATACTACCTTCGAAATAATAAAAGTGTAATCGATAAGTATCGTCATCTATTTTTTCCCAAGAAAAATCCTCGGCGCTCAGTGTTGGAAAATGATTATAGGTCGAATAATCAGCGAGTTCTTTATAAAAGCCAAGATGAAGCGGACGATAAATTTCCAAGACGTATTCGGAATCAAAAAAATTATCAACTTCTCTTTGGCGAAAGACAAGCCCTTCTTCAAAAGGCGCAGCGAGATTTCCAATATAACTGGCGTTAGCAGGGAAAGAACTTCCAAGGCCGAATAAAAGACCAAACACGCTAAAAACGATTAATGGCGTGATTAAGGTTGCTCCGGCAACAACTCTGTTGAAGGGTGGTTCCGGAAAAAAGAGGCCGAGCGTCGCGACACCAAAGGCAAAGAGATTCAGCAAAAAACTTCTCGGCTCGAAAGACTGATATAAAATAATGGAAAAAAGGCAATAAGTAACGAAACCGGCAATAAAGATAAACTTGTATTTACGTAATTCGGCCATCCCCGAAAATATAATGAGAAGCATCCCGACAATTCCGTAGATAGGACCATACATAAATCCAAATATATAAGCGGTAAAGGTCGAAAGCGCAAACGGAAGCATAACGAGAGGACGGATAAGCGTTGGCGAAAGCTTAATCCAAGCAACGCCCCCGAGGATAAAGACGATGAAGATCAACCCAAACGTAATGAGGCCCCGGAAATCAACAAGAGCGATCAGCACCACATCGAGTCGAGACAGAATGACGCTCACAAGAAAAAGAAGTCCCAATGCGCCCAAAAATATCAATAATAATTTTAGTTCCTTGAGTTTTTCTACGAATGGTTTCATTCAATTTCCTTTTTAAAAATGTGATGGTCCCGCATTATTGAATTAAATATCGTCGTGTCCTTTAAAATAATAACATTGTTTGTGGATGATAATGGTGAGTTATTCCAAATCATAGATTAACACACTATAACTGTTTTGATTTTAGAGCTTCTTCTCACCAGACACAAGTGCCTATATAAGAAAAAACACCAACCGGATTCCTTTTTGTCGGAATAAGTCAGTGTTTGTGTTCGTTTTTTAGTTACTTTGGTATTAAGCGAGATGAAGCGTCGTCAAGCAGGTTTTGCTGCTGTCGAATGTCGAAATTTCGGTATTGGCGGTCAAACCGTCTTTGGTCACAGTGATTTCGGCAGTCACATCGCGCGGAAGCCAAATTCCGAAGAAGCCTTTCGCGGTTGAGGTATAAGTGCCTTCAATGATGGTTTCGCTTGTGTCCTTATTGACGAGGAGAACGGAGAACGGTTCACCGATGATCTCTCCGCTGCAAGAGACAAGACTATGCGTCGTGCAGGCATGGGTAAGCGTCATATAAGGAGCAATCGACAAATAGAATCGATCATCCGGTAATTCCAAAGTAAGAGTGCGTGTCTGATCTTTCATGATGAGCTCTCTTGAGTCGATGCTTGCGGAAAAGCCATCTGCCTCTGTATTGCTTGTTTCTAAATATTCAACAATTTCGGTAACTGATAATCCACTCAGGTGATGACGGGATAAAAAAGCCGCTTGACTATACATCGCAAGCAAAATGGAAGCCGTCGCGGCAATGATGGTAAAGCCTATGGACGAGAAGAGAACAATTTTCTTAGTCATTTTTTTCATGAGCCGCTCCTATCCCCTTCCTATAAGGAAGACGAATATGCGACCATTATACAACTCGGTATTGGAGATACAAGGAAAACGATAAAACAGAATGTGCTACCGCTGAGTAAAAAAAATATAGAATGACCAAACAAATAAGTTGTTACATGAAAATTCGCTGATGTAGTATGATAACTTTAGAGGATTTATTATGAACAAGTATATGGAATTAGCCATTCAAGAAGCACAAACCGGAATTCGCAAGGGACACGGCGGTCCTTTTGGCGCAGTCATCGTTAAGGATGGTGTCGTCATCGGCAAGGGGCATAACCAAGTCGTTAAAAACCAAGACCCCACCTGTCACGGTGAGGTCATGGCGATACATGATGCCTGCAAAAAGATTTCGTCTTTCGATTTAAGCGGATGCGAACTCTACACCACCGCTGAACCGTGCCCGATGTGTTTAGGCGCGATTCTTTGGTCCAATATCAAGAAAGTCTATTATGGCTGCAACATCATCGACACTGAAGGCATCGGCTTTCGCGATAACGTCTTTTATGAGATGAACAAGACCGGACAAAAAGATAAGTTACTGAAAGAACTCGATCGCGACCAGTGTTTAAAACTCTTTGGCGAATATCAAAGTATCAAAGATAAAATCAATTACTAATTAATAGACTATTTATTGCCCATCGTCATGGCCATAACGGCTTTGGCGGTGTGCAAACGGTTTTCGGCTTCTTGATAAACAATGGAATGTGGGCCGTCGATGACTGAGTCTTCGACTTCATTGCCACGGTCAGCTGGGAGCGCGTGCATGTATTTAACATTCGGGCTCGCCATCGCCATCATGGCTTCAGTGCATTTCCAACCCTTATAGGATTCGAGTAAGGTATCCACAACCGCGGTCGATTGGTTGTTAACCCATGATCCCCAGTTTTTCGGAATGACGATATCGGCACCTTTAAAGGCTTCTTTCATATCATGGGTGATTCTGAATGAACCACCATTTTCTTTCGCGTTCTTACGTGCTTGTTCATAAGCCCATTCAGGTAGGTCATAACCTTCCGGGAAAGCCAAGGTAACGTCCATAGCATAACGCGGGAAAAGTAAAATCTGCGTGAGCGGTACGCTGATTGGTTTCTTGTGGGTGGTCGCATAGGCCCAGATAATCGAAACCTTAAGATGCTTCGTGTCTGGATGGAATTCTTGGATGGTCATCAAATCGGCTAAGCCTTGCATTGGGTGATATAAATCATCTTGGAGGTTAATAATCGGGACAGTCGAGTGGGCAGCCATTTCACGTAAGAATTTGTTGCCAAGGCCCCAGTTGCAATAACGACAGGCAATGGCGTGGCCAAAGGAAGATAAGATAACCGCGGTGTCTTTCGCGCTTTCTCCGTGCGCCAATTGCATCGTGGACGTATCAAGGAATGTCGCGTGGCCACCGAGTTGGGCTAAGCCAGATTCCATAGAGTTCCGTGTGCGAGTGGATTGTTCGAAGAAAATAAGGAAGGCAGTTTTGTCGGTCAAATACGGTGTTGGGACATTGGTCAAGAATTTGTGCTTGAGGTCTTTGGAAACTTCGAGAAGCTTATCGATCTCTTCCTTTTTCCATTCCTGAAGCGTGATGAAGTGACGGCCTTTGAATAACGGTTCCATTTATTTTACATCTCCTTTTTTTAGATGTTTGACATACATTGATGGGATAGCGGCATACATAGCGGCGCAGGTGACAAGATCTTGCTTGCGTGTTTTTTCGTTTGGGGCATGGGCTTCTTTTTCATCGCCTGGGCCAAATCCGATGCAAGGGATGCCGTAGCGGCCCATGATGGTGACGCCGTTGGTCGAGAAGGTCCACTTATCAACGACGGGTTCAGAAGCAAAGAGCCCTTTGTAGGCTTCAACAGTGGCCAAAGTAACAATGTGTTCTGGCGCTAAAACCCACGTTGGGAAATAAGATTGGGTCGGATAGACAAGACCGGTGTAGGAAGGACGTTCGTAGTTGTACATTTCGACCACCGCTTTGCTGGCGATAACCGAAGGTAAATGACGGATTTCTTCAAGCGCGGACTGATAGGTTTCCCCAATCGTCAAGCGACGGTCGATGGAAATCCAACAGCCATCGGCGACGGCGCAGCGTGACGGCGAAGTAAAGAAGATTTCGCTAATCGTCATCGTGCCTTTGCCTAAGAACGGATCGCCTTTCAGCTTTTCGTTCAATTGTTTGATATCGAGAATGATGGGTGCCATTTTGTAAATGGCGTTGTCGCCGCGTTCCGGAGCGCTGCCATGGCAACTGACGCCGTGCGTGCTTACTTTGATTTCCATCCGACCACGATGCCCGCGGTAGATGCGGCAGGAAGTCGGTTCGGTAATAACAACAAATTCTGGACGGACTTTATCTTCTTCAATAATGTATTGCCACGGTAATCCGTCGCAATCTTCTTCTTGAACCGTTCCGGTGACGAGTAAGGTGTAGTCATCTTCGAGGTGTAAGTCTTTAATGATTTTCCCGGCATAGACCATCGAGGCCATACCGCCTTCTTGGTCACTTGCGCCGCGACCGCCAAGTGTTTTTTCGTCTTCGTATCCCTTATAAGGATCGAAGGACCAGTTTTTGATGTCACCGATACCGACAGTGTCGATATGGGCGTCCATCGCGATGAGATGTTTTCCGTGGCCGATATAACCAAGGATATTTCCCATTTTATCGATTTTCACAACATCAAAACCTACTTTTTCCATTTCGGCCTTTATGCGCAGGATGACTTCTTTTTCACCGCTCGATTCGCTTGGAATGCGGATCATATCACGGAGAAAGGAGGCCATGTCTTTTTCGTAAGACTTTGACTTTTCTAAGATTTCTTTAAAAGTGATTTTGTTCACAATGCCTTTCCTCTTTTCTCGCTGATCTTTTTATCGTACGCATGGATTTTGGCGTATTCGTGTTCCCAGAAATCCATGGAGCGCATCGAGTTTAAATATTCCATCTTATAACCGAATTTGAGCCAGTCTTTTTCTTTTTGAGTGAAAAGACGTTGTTTGACTGAATCAACGCGAGCATCTTCAATGTGCTCAATATTCGCTTTAAGGAAGATGTCGTTATACCAACGGTTGAGAACAAAATCGGCCGTTTCTAATTCACGTTTTTCCAAATCTTGCAGGACGCTGTCATAACGATCAAATCCGTCAGTAGCAATCGTGACGACATTGTCGCTCGGGCCGAGGTGCAAATACTTGGCGATTTTAATCGCGCCTAAGATGTTGCAAATGCCGGAAACGCCGAATAGATCACGCATGCTTTCCGCCACTTTCGGATCAACGCCATGTTGAACCAAAACATTCGGTGCGTCATGAATGATTTTAAGTCCGCGAACGGTGTCCGCATCTTCAATAAGAGCAATGAAGTCGGTGGTTAATACGTTATGAATCAAAGTGATCATCTTATCGCCGATACCTTCAATGCGATGTTGGCCGCGACCGCCATTGGTCAAGGTCGAACATTCATAAGGTTCAAGCGCTACGATTTTGGCTTCTGGGAAGATGGCTTTGATTTGGTCGCCTGCGGCAATCGTTCCGGCACTTCCAACCGCTGAGGTGAAAGCGGCAATACGGCCGTTACCGATACCGGCAACCGCTTCAATCGCGCTATTTCCAGTAACGTGACGGTGGAAACGATAATTCGGCATTAACTCGAATTGAGCTAAGGCACGGTTAAGTGGGTTTTTCTTGAGTTCAAAGGTTCTTTCCAAAGTCAGGATGACATCAGATTCGGTTCCTGGGGTCAAATCAAGTTTGGCGCCATATCTGCGAATGCGGTCATAACGTTCCTTGCTCATGTTGTCAGGCATGATGACAATGGAATCATATTTCATTAAGTTGCAGATGTAGGAGACGCCAATACCGAAGTTTCCGGTAGAAGGTCCTAAAATCGTATGTTTTCCTGGAATGATTTCGCCGTCGACACAGCCTTCAATCAAGGTTGAATAAGCTGGTCCAACTTTGTGTGAACCTGACGGGAAATATTTGCCAAGCATGACAACGATGTTGGCTTCAACGCCGGTCAATTCTTTAGGGAGAACGATTTTTCGAACTTTGTTGTGTTCGTCTTTCCAACCGATGTTAAACAAATTGAGTGGATCGAGTTCGTCGGTTTTAGCAACCGCGAGGGCTTTCGCGCGAATCTCTTTGTCAATTTGTTCTGGATGGAGCATCTCTTCGTAAGTAGGTCCGAATGGTACTTTTGCTTTAGTCATGTTATTTGACTCCTTTTTCTTTTAAATATAGATTCAGTAGTTCAAGGTCCGGTTTTAGTAAGATTGGTTGGCTAATAGCCTTTTGGGCATTGGCTGGATCTTTCAATCCGTTGCCGGTCATAATAAATGTCACGGTCTCCGTACGCTTGATGATTCCTTTTTCAATGGCTTTTTCGATACCCGCTAAAGCGGCCACGCCAGCAGGTTCACCGAATATTCCTTCAGTTCGTCCTAGTTTTGCCATGCTTTTCAAGATGTGTTCATCACTGACCGCAATCCATGCACCCTTGCTGAGTTTGACTGCATTGATTGCTTTAATGGGATTACGAGGAATGCCAACGGCAATACTGTCGGCAATCGTATTCTCATCTGCTTCCTTGAGTGGCTGATTCTCGATGAACGCAGTATAGAACGGATCGCATCCTTCGCTTTGGACACCGAGTATATGAGGAATCTTGGTAATAAGTCCAAGTTGTAACAAATCATAGAATCCTTTGTAGACACCGGCGACAGTGCAACCATCACCGACCGAGACAGCGACCCAATCCGTTGGATGGAAGTCGAGTTGCTCTGCAATCTCGAGGGAGACTGTTTTTTTACCTTCAACAAGATGAGGATTAATCGCGGCATTTCGGTTGTACCAATGATGCGTGGCAATCGCTTCCCGAGATAGATTATAAGTCGCTTTATAATCGCCGTCGACACAAATTACTGTAGCGCCATAAATTGATAACTGAGTCAGTTTTCCGATTGGGGCCCTTTTCGGTACAAAAATGACGGCATTGAGACCCATATGTGCGGCTTGGCAGGCGCAACTCGAAGCGGCATTACCGGTCGAACTGCAAGAGATGGTGTTGTTTCCCGCTTCAATCGCTTTTAGGACAGCAACCCCACTAGCACGGTCTTTCGTGGACCCGCTCGGATTCAAACCCTCGTCTTTAATGTAAAGGGCTTTTATGCCAAGGTTATCACGTAGGCGCGCAGACTTAATCAAAGGCGTCCATCCGATTCTGAGCATCCGGTCAATATGGTCCGGCATGATGCTCATCACGGGAGCATATCGCCACATTGAATAATCGTGATTGTTTTTGAAGTATTCACGAGTAACGATTTTCTTCAAAGCTTCATAATCGTACTCAATATCTAGGATGCCTTTTTCTCCACAAGAAGGACATGTGTATGTCGCTTCGCTAGGCAGATATGAACGATGGCAAATCGTGCAGCGATAGCTTTTAAAATTATCCATGTTCATTTCCTATTCTTTCATCTTTTCGATAAAATCTTTTGCGATATTAAGAGCAACTTCACGGCGGTAAAATTTATTTGATCTTTGATCATCAATTGGACTTATGAGCGCATTAAATTCTTTCAAAATCTCCGGCAAATCTTCGTTTATTTCTGCAACTGAGTGATTTTCGAATTTCTTTTCGATTGTTCGATCACGAATCACTGTAACGGCAATCGCACCGAAAGCAAGCCGGAAATCGACGACTTGATGATTGGAGATACGGTAGGCTCCGGCAAAGGAAACTTTAGATATCGCATCAGCTAGACGGCCTCCGACTTTGACCCACTTTACTTGGTCAAATTTTGCTTCAGGGATAACAATTCCGTGAATAAGTTCGTTTGGTTTCATGGCCGTTTTGCGAACGCCGAGTATTACTTTTTCAATTGGCAGTAAACGATCGCCCTCAGCGCTCGAGAGCAACACCTGTGCATCAAGTAGATAAAGGGCCACAAGAGAGTCGCCGGCAGGAGAGGCGTTTCCAATATTTCCTCCAAGTGTTCCCGCGTGACGAATGGCAGGTGAACCCATTTCACGAATGACTTCTTTCAATAATTCGGGTGAATCTGGGTGGTCGATAATTTCTTCAAGCGTGGTCATCGAGCCAATGTGAATGTGTCCGTCTTTTCGTTGAATATATCGGAGTTCTTCAAGATTGGCTAGATATAAAATATCACGTTCAAAATGTGGAAGCGTGCCAGCTGTGCTGCGTTTTTGAATCATTAAGTCAGTACCGCCTGCCATAATTTGGAACGTTCCCTCATTCAAGTATGTGAGTGCTGATTTAAGATTCGGCGGAATGATATGCTTTACCATAATCCTGCTCCTTGCTTAATCGCGCGTTGGATTGATTTGATAATCATGTTATAGCCTGTGCATCTGCATAAATTGCCCGAAATTCCAATCCGAATTTCTTCGTCTGTTGGATGGTTGTTTTTCGTTAATAAACTTTCGGCAGCGATCAGCATTCCCGGCGTGCAAATCCCACATTGAGAACCGCCCTCGTGAGCGAATGCTTCGACGAGGACACGGTAGCGTTCGGTTTTCGAATATCCCTCAATCGTCAAAACTTCTTTTCCCTGAACATTGGCTAAAGGAAAACAGCAACTGTTGACCAGTTTTCCGTTCACTAAAACGGAACACGCGCCGCATTCTCCTTCACCGCATCCTTCTTTCGGACCGGTCAAATGAAAATGTTCGCGTAATGCATCGAGCAAACGCGTGCTTGGATTTAATTCGACAGAAACTTCTTCGTGATTCAGTTTGAATGTTATGTTACTCATGTTTTAACAACCCCATGATAAATTCCGGAGTGGCCGGTATTCTATTTATCTTTTTCCCGATTGCTTGTTCAATCGCAAGGGCTACGGCAGGCGCTCCGCCAACCAAAGTCAATTCGCCAACGCCTTTAGCTCCGTTCGGGCCAAAAGGGAATGGATTTTCATAGAGAACAGTTTGATAAGGTGGAACGTCGACAGAAGTCGGGATAATGTAATCGGTAAAATTCTTTTGTTTAATTTTGCCTTCTTCATGTTTCATGACTTCAAGATAACCGTAGGCAATGCCTTGGGTGATACCCCCATCGGCTTGGCCAAGGACCATGCGTTCATCAATCGCTTTTCCTACATCATAGACACTCCAGACACCTTTGACTTTGACTTGATAAGTAATGGGTGAGACTTCAACTTCAACGACATTGACACCCCAAGAATAGGCGGGATATGCATCGCCTTTCATAGTAGCTTCGTCCCATTTAATATAATCGGGTTGCTGGTATTTTTCGATAATCTCAATTCTCTTTCCGGAAATCCAAGCTTTCTTTAAACTTTCAGCGGCACGTTGCAAAAGTCCTCCAACAATCATCGTAGTTCTAGAGGCAACGGTTGGTCCGGAATCAAAAATTTGATCCGTATCCGGATTGGCAAAAGTTACTTGTTCGTTGGGAAGGTCAAGCGTTTGCGCGACGATGCGTTTTAATGAGGTTTTTGCGCCTTGTCCCATGTCCACTGCGGCAATGAGAACAAAAACTTGATCTTGCTCGTCTTTAACCAATTTTACTCGCGCTTTAATGTGAGTGCTTTCGCCATCACCCGTAAAGCCGCAGCCATGGAAGAACCAACTCATTCCAATACCTTTGAACGACCCTGGTTTTCTATAGGCAACGACTTTATTATGATAATCAGAGATTTCAGTGGCTTTTTGTATGAGTTCTTTCATGATAATCGGGTCACGGAAGAGACCGCCTGTTGAGGTCAAATCGCCTTGTTTGGCAAGATGTGCAAGGCGGAAAGTAAAGGGGTCGGCCTTTAATTCTTTCGCAATATGATGCATAAACATTTCGATTGCAAAAATCATCTGCGGAGAGCCAAAACCGCGGAATGCACCGGTAGGCACGGTATTGGTGGTATAGACGTCGCCACTGACTTCAAGATGAGGAATGGTATAAGAAGCGCTGACGGCAATCATGGCACGTGCCAAAACAACTCCGCTTAGTCCAAGATAAGCTCCTCCATCCATACTTACGTGAGCTTTAATCGCTTGGACTTTATGGTTTTCGTCAATGGCTGCCCGAAATGTAATTTTCGAAGGATGA
>Ga0209429_10000411_pt1 | contig 28981 bp, 26 predicted proteins | sample BarGraNGADG00212_3_FD_184493 | JGI IMG/M metagenome (GOLD analysis project Ga0209429, IMG submission 184493) | Arctic peat soil microbial communities from Barrow, Alaska - Barrow Graham LP Ref core NGADG0004-212 (SPAdes) (version 2) | ecosystem: Environmental > Terrestrial > Soil > Wetlands >...
AGGAGATAATTCTTCCGGTGTGTATCCAATAATGTCCGCACATCTCACACCAAATACAGTTACTCCTGTCTGAACATTCCATTCCCACGTTCCAACTTTTGCACCGAAAATCGTATCGGTAAGCCGCCGATGCTCTTCTTCAAGCAGGAGCTTCATCCTTTTCGTTTTGGTGAACTGACGAAAAAGCAAAAGCCACCATACAACTGCAAAAATAACTGCTATTATCAGCGCGACAAAGACATATTGATATTGCGTTAATTGTATTTGCTCCCGTGTCTGGAAAACAACCTCTTCGGGCTTCCAGTCATCGAGAATCTGCTGGTATGTACCATCTGCTTTTATCTCTGCAAGGCCTTTATTGATTGCAGCCAGCAGTTCCGCATCGCCTTTTTGGACAGCTATGGACGACTGCAGTGTTGCTATCGGATCGCCGGCAACCAGCACACCTTTAATTCCATTTTTAGCGAGAATATATTCTCCGACCCATTCATCGGCTACTACAGCATCTACGCCTCCATCTTTCAGCATATGGAAGGCATCAAGAATGCTTGGCGCGGTCACCAATTCAATAAGGGAATCCGACTGCAGCACAACACTGGGGTATCCTTTGGCTTCAACCCCTACCCGCAAACCTCTAAGATCTGCAGCCCCTAATATTCCAACCTTACCTGAAAGTGTGAAAATAGAAAATTTTGATTCCAATAAAAGATCTGAAAAGTCATATATCTTTTTGCGCTCTTTTATTATATTTATTTGGATCAGAGCATCCGCTCCGCCTTGTTCGACAATTTTTTGTGCCTCTGCCCAATTCATTGCCTTGATTTCAATTGTGCGCCCCATTTTTTCCGCAAGCGCATGAACAATGTCTACAACGATTCCTTTCGGCAATCCATTCTCAAGATAGACCATCGGCGGCAAATTCTGATTTCCCAAAAACACAAGTGGCTCCGTGCTCTCCGTATTGTCCGATTCTGCGAATACGCCCATCGGCAATAATAACGTGAAGAACAATACTGTCAGGATAATCCACTTAGCTCCTTTTTTATGGGAAAAGATATTTTTCATGACAGTTCCCCCAAAGGATTCATTTTGACCCGGATAAAAAAGATAAATGTGCTCTATACGGGGTGGTCAAGTTAATATGGATGTATTATATCACTATAATGTTAAGGAAAAAACATCAATTTTCAAAATGTAATAATGTCCTTTGAGTGATATTATCCCAAAGCCTTGACAGGCTCTCTGCTTATCTCTATAAAGAAGGTTGTCAGAAACAACAGGAGGTTTATCAATGCGCACTTCCATGGATGAGAATCTGCTTCGGGCCAGAACCAGGGATCTGGCTGATCAATCTGATCGGCAGCACAGGATAACCCAGACATGCTTTCTAACGCCGGCAGAGCTTACTATCGCACGCGCTGTCGCTGAAAAAAGCGGCGTCTCCTTCAAAACGCACGGCGGGTATGAGGCGGCCGAACGCCAAATTTTGCTTTTTGTACCTGATTATCTTGCAGAGGCGCAGCCGGACTGGGACGAATACCTGCATGTGCTGCACATAACAGTGACCCGTGAAGGTCTGGCGCACCGCGATTATCTGGGCGCGGTCCTCGCTCTTGGAATGCGCCGGGATCAGATCGGTGACATCATGGTATCTGAAAAGTCTGCGCAGATCGTACTTCTTGCCGGTATTTCCGAATATCTTTCGCTTAATATGGAGCGCATCGGCGCTGCACGTGTGAAAATATCGAAGGTGCCGCTCTCCGATCTTACAATTTGTGTTCCGGAACTTATTACCATCCATGGCAATGTCTCTTCCCTTCGGCTTGATAATGTCGCTTCGGAAGGGTTTGCCCTGCCGCGCTCCGAGATCACCGAGCTGATCAGAGGCGGGCAGGTCAATCTCAATTATGTACAGGAACAGCGTCCGGACCATACCCTGAAACCGGGGGACCTGATCAGTCTCCGCGGATTCGGCCGCCTGAACTTTGTCAGTATTGACGGAAAATCACGAAAAGACAGGTTCATCATAACAATGGAGAAAACAAAATAGTTTTTGCCTAAATCCTTGGGATTTCAGAAGATTTCATTTGTTTTGATGTTAATTTCGCCATAACATTAGAAAACATATAATCGGACTGGTTTATTTTCCGGCATCCATCTTGCCCTTTATCCCGGTATCATGCAAAATACATAAATAGACTCGTTTTCAGGGTGGATCGAAATATTGGGAGGTAATTTTATGTCCGATGTTAAGCAATTACTCGCGTTTGATTTTGGCGCTTCCAGCGGCCGTGCGATGCTTGGACGGTACGACGGCACACGAATCGAACTCGAAGAGATACACCGTTTTTCCAATGATCCGGTGCAGGTCGGCGATACGCTGTTCTGGGACGTACTTCGACTCTTTTATGAAATCAAACAGGGCCTTATCAAGACCAAATCCAAGGGACCGATTGATAGTCTGGGCATTGATACCTGGGGCGTGGATTTCGGGTTGATTGACGAACGCGGCTACCTTTTAGAAAACCCGGTTCACTACCGCGACGCACGTACGCAGGGCATCATGGAAAAAGTATTTGAGATCATTCCCAAGGCAGAACTTTATGAACGCACCGGCACACAGATGATCTACTTCAATACGCTTTTCCAGTTATTTGCACTCAAAACCCGTCGTCCGGAACTGCTCGAACGGGCAGCCAAAATGATACAGACACCTGATCTTTTTACTTATCTTCTGACAGGACTCCAGCAGTCCGAGCGGACGATTGCCTCCACCGGACAGATGCTTAATGCTGTTACCGGTGAATGGGATCTTGACCTGCTTACCCGTCTTGGCATTCCAACCGGTATCCTGTGCCCGATCGTTGATCCGGGTACAATGGGCCTGCCCCTTTCCGATGCGATCTGCAAAGAGCTCGGCATCAATCCGATCCCGGTCGTCGCCGTTGCGTCCCACGACACAGCTTCCGCTGTTGTTGCAGTACCGGCAGGTACGGAGGATTTCGTATACATCAGCAGCGGGACCTGGTCACTTATGGGAATAGAGAGCCCAACTCCGCTGATCAACGAAAAAACATACTCATACAATTTCACCAATGAACGCGGATACGACGGAACAACCCGTTTTCTTAAAAACATTATGGGTCTGTGGCTCATCCAGGAATCCAGGAGACAGTGGATTCGCGAAGGTGTCGAAGTCAGTTTTGGTGATCTCGAGAAAGAGGCGTTGGCCTGCAAGCCTTTCCAGTGCCTGATTGATCCGGATGACGATACTCTGGCAGCTCCCGGAGATATGCCGGCACGCATCCGTGAATTATGCAGCAAAACCGGCCAGCACGTCCCAGTCGGACGCGGAGAAGTCGTCCGCTGCATCTATGAGAGCCTTGCACTGAAGTACTGTGTAAGCATGCGGCAGATTGAAGAAGTTACCGGACACAAATATCCCAATCTGCACGTTGTCGGCGGCGGAACAAAAGACGGCCTTTTATCCCAGTTCACTGCAAATGCAACCGGAAGCCACGTCATTGCCGGACCGATCGAAGCTACGGCACTCGGCAATATGGCAGTACAGCTTATGGCACAGGGTGTTATCCATTCGCTTGCAGAAGCGCGCAAAGTTATTGCGGCTTCCTTTGAACTCAAGCATTATGAACCGAAGGACATATCCGTCTGGGAGGCTGCACTGATTCAGTACCGGACGATTTATCCGGTGCTGAAATAATCAGGAACTCATAAAAATGATAATTCTGATTTTTCGCTGCACCAAAAGCCAAAAAGGAAAAGGCTCCGAATTGATTCCGGGGCCTTTCCTTTTTGAAAATAGACGGTCTTAAAAATCCAGCATATACCGTTAAAACGAAAGCGCCGCCTTTTTTGCATTCATAATGAAATTACTTGACGCTGTCAAAAGAAATCATAACCTTGAATAAATCTCCATCAATTGAGATCCGGAAATTCCCGTTCTGCAATTCAGTCAGACTTTTAGCAATGGACAGGCCTAAGCCGCTTCCCTCTGTCGATCGTGAGATGTCGCCTCTGACAAAGCGTTCCATCAATTCATCGGAGGTAATATTGAGGGGATATCGGGAAATATTTTTTATCGTTATAGCGACTTTCCCGGCGTTTTTGCTGATATCTGCATAGACTCTTGTACCTGGTTGAGAGTATTTGCAGATGTTGCCAAGGAGGTTGTCGAATACCCGCCAGAGAAGCCGCCCATCTGCCAGTACGATCGCTGATTCTTCTTCTTTTCGAATTACCGCCTCAATCTGGTTTGCTGCGAAACGCTCCGAATATTCGCCGACCGACTGCTGCAGGAATTCCACAAGATCCGTACGTACCGGAACAACTGCAACATTTCCGGTCGAGGCCTTGGAAGCTTCCACCAGATCTTCCGTAAGTTTTTGGAGCCTTGCTGTCTGCCTGTCAAGGACATCAATATATGCAAGAATTTTCTCATCCGTAATGTCTTCTTTCTTGAGGAGGTCAATGTAATTCACAATCGAAGTAAGCGGTGTCTTAATATCGTGCGAGACATTCGTAATAAGTTCCGTCTTGAACCGCTCGCTCTTCATTCTGGCATCAACAGCTTTCGACATACCCTGACCGATATGGTTGAGGTTATCACCGTGTGTTTTGAAGTCCCAACGCATATTTTTGGTATCAATCTGGTAATCGTAATCCCCATCCGCCAGCTTTTCTCCTGCTTTTTTCAGGCTCTGCATGTGGAGCACAAATGCTAAAAGCACGGTGAGAACTATAAAATTGAAAATCATTCCCAAAAAGAAGGGTATTGCCTTGCCGCTTCCCATTCCAAACACAAAAGTCAATATCAGTATCCCGTTGATAAAAATATAGGAACCATACAGAAGAATTGTCTTCCAGAGGAGAGAAAAATGAGAGAAAACTAAAGTCAGGAATTTCCCGAATCGGGCAACCAGCTTAAGAACCCGATAGATAATTGTATTTTGCCACCATTTACCGGCTTTGCACCTTGCCGCAAAGGACATCAGGAAGGAAAATACTAAAATGGACGCAATACTTGCAGCGATAACGAATGATGTAAGTTCTTCGGAAATATTCGTTGAAAAGGGTCTTCTGATCGGAATTTGCGCTAGCATGATGAGGGCAAAAATTATTCCGGCTGCAAAGAGATCCAATGGCAGCAGACCGAATCCGCCCAGGGTAATCCCTTCTCTGCCTTTTTTATATCCAACCGAGCTGATCAGCCAGACAGCTAGTACAAGAGACAACACGACCGATACGGCCGAAATGATAACAATTGCGTATCGGAGGGAATAGAATGTATCAAATATCTGCTTATTCGTACTGAGATCATCCTGCACGGTAATTGGATTTCTGATATATCCATCGAAAGTATAGACAACTTTACTATTAGCATATATGTTCTGTCGTGTCATTTTATAGCCGTTGTTTTGCTCGCTGTAATTAGAAAAAATCACGTTTCCACTTACATCGGAAATAGTAAATAAATAATTGGAATTCTCCGGCGGGAATTCATATTTCATCGACTGAATGGCTGCCTGTTTTTCTGCCTGAGTCGCTGCTTCTGACAAATGAAGACTATCAAAATAAACATAGGCAGGGCCGAAATATTCGTTTGCTTTATCCGAACACAGCCGCGAGTTGTAGAAATTCCTTCCTTCATCAAAATACCCTTCTGAAAACAAATATATCGTGCAAAGTGTTCCTCCGAATGATGTAATGAGAACAATGACAAAGAGGAAAAACGCCAGAGTTTTGGCCAGAAAGCTGTATTTCAGTTTATTCATGATTTGACTCCTTTTTCGATTTTATATCCCTGGCCCCATACCACTTTTAAGTAACGCGGTTCGGCAGGGTTAATTTCCAGTTTTTCGCGCAGATGGCGTATATGCACCGCGACGGTGCCCTCGGTTTTGTAGGCATTGTCATTCCAGACGTGGCTGTAGATTTGTGCGGAGGAGAATACTTTGCCGGGATTTCCCATAAGAAGCTTCAGGATTTCATATTCCGTTGGCGTTAGTGCTGCCGGTTCTCCGTCGATCGTCACCGACTTTGACTGGTCACATAATTCTATACCGCCTATGCTGAGCGTACTTTGCAGTCCTGCCATTCCGCCAAGGTGTGTATAGCGTCTCAGCTGAGCTTTGATGCGGGCGATCAGTTCAACAGGATTGAAAGGTTTGGTTATGTAATCGTCGGCACCGATATTCAGGCCTAATACCTTATCGATATCCTCACTCTTGGCCGAAAGAAGGATAACCGGGATGTTGTGGTGTTCACGAAGCATAGCAGTTGCTGTTATTCCGTCGAGTTCCGGCATCATGATGTCCATGAGAACAAGATGGATCTCTGCTGTCTCGAGAATCAGCAAAGCCTCTTTTCCATTACAGGCTTCAAATGTCCGGTATCCCTCTGCCGCCAGATAAATTTTCAGCGCTGAGACAATATCCTTTTCATCATCGCAAATCAATATGTTATACATGTATTCACCCTCCATTAGTATTGTACGAAACGAAATATTAACAACCAAGGTGGTAAACCTTTAAGATTTTCTTAAGATATCTCATAAGTGCTTATTTTAGGAGATCGACGTAACTTAATTGTCTTTCTTTGCCCATTATATGTTTCCCGGGCTTTGAAAGGTATACTGTCATCATAAAGATTTGGGATGCAGCAAAAAAGCACACCGAATAGCCCCGGAAATGATTCGATTGACTGCAGAGGAATACAAAAATGTACTATTCGTCACTGAGCGATTATCTGAAAAATGAATTCGGTTCAAAGGTCTATAAAATAGCCCTCGACGCCGGCTGCACCTGTCCAAACCGTGATGGTACGCTTGACACACGCGGCTGCATTTTCTGCAGCGCCGGCGGCTCAGGCGACTTTGCCGCAGACCGAAGTCTTTCAATATCTGAGCAGATCGAATCCGCCAAAGCAAGAGTCAGCCGCAAAATCACAGACGGCAAATACATCGCCTATTTCCAGAATTACACAAATACATATGAGTCGGTGGAATACCTGGAGCAAATCTTCCTCGAAGCGATCACCCACCCTGACATAGCCGCCCTGTCGATTGCAACGCGTCCGGACTGCCTGACCGAAGGAATTCTCGATCTTCTTACCCGGCTGAATACAATCAAGCCGGTATGGATTGAGCTCGGGCTGCAGACAATCCACCCGGATACGGCGCTGCTGATCCGTCGCGGCTTCGATCTTGCTTGTTTTGAACAGGCAGTGAAAAAACTCCGCTTGACAGGTGTCAAAATTATTGTTCACCTGATCCTCGGTCTCCCGTTCGAATCGCGCAGTGATATGCTGGAGTCCGTCGGTTATCTTGCTGCACAGCCGATTGACGGGATCAAGCTGCAGCTCCTCCACGTGCTGAAAAACACAGATCTTGCGGCGCTGTATGAACAGGGGGAATTTGCCGTGATGACAATGGAGGAATATATCGACCTTCTGGCAGAATGCATCGGGATGCTTCCCGCCCGCATCATCATCCATCGTATGACGGGCGACGGACCGAAATCCCTCCTGATCGCACCTCTCTGGAGCGCAAACAAGCGCGTTGTCCTGAATACAATACAGCGCGAATTTACGAAAAGGGATGTCCGGCAGGGAAGAAAATATATTCCCGTAAAGATCGGAAATCCGGAAAGGACCTAAACGGAATCGGCGCTTGCATCACTGACAGAATGCATTTGTCTTCAAGAAAATAGTGACGGGATCTGTGAGGGCTATTTCTAACCTCCTAACGCATCCCGAAGAATATTAGTTTTCTACACCGGTTGATAAGGACGGACTATAAACCGCACATACTTACCCTGCCATCGAATTCGGCACGTAATACCATTCTGCCGATTCGCCATATTTACTGTAGTCGATTTCTTCTCCTGTATCATTGTTTTTGATTTTAAATGCCCAGCACGGTTCAAGTGTTATCACCCAATCGGTTTCCGTAACTGTTTTTGATGTGTTCAAATACGCCAATTTCACTTCAGTCACAGTATAATTCCCGTTCAGCTCAACGAATTTGTCGTAAGCACTTATGATATCAGGAATTGCACATTCACTTATTTCACAGCCGGAAGAATTCTCTGCCTGATAGATGTGGTTGATTCTAAAATCGATAATTCCATCTTCAGAATATTTGACATAAACATCAGACCAGTAAGATTGCTCAACCAGGGCATACTCCCCATCAAACCGTTCTTTTATCCAATCATTTCTATAAACAGGAAGTTCGTTTAGTTCCTGTCGGAATTCAAAATAGTAACAATCCGCGTTGTCCGGGAACTGTTCGCTGCTTACTGCATAACACGCAAAGTCGGGGGATACACTGATACCAAGTTTGTCCAATTTCTGCTTTACTTCGTCAAGTGCCTTTGCCCTTGATGCAAAGGGCAGTTCCTGTTGTAAGGAATCCTTCTCTTCCTGCGTCAAATCAGTAACCCCGGGGAAATAATACATTGGAAATTCAGCGGTCCTCTCTTCTCTCGTGCTGTAAATTGCCTGATCACTGAAATTCCCTTTGATATATATATCAACCCCGTTATCATACCGATACTCATAATGCGCCGGCCACCCGCCGTCTCCGTTGACCCAGAATACTGTCGGTATGCCGGCTGCATTATTCTCACCATGAAGCTCAATGAAATGCAGAACGGCATCTTGTTCCTTCTGTGTTCGAATCGCAGCTCCTTCCAGTTCTTCGGAGAATGCACTGACGAATTTTCCTTCGTTCCATGGTTCAGGATGCGTAATATATCTCTTACCAACTGCATCGGGATTAAAGTAGTAACCCGCCGAGACAGGGTCGATCGCCGCACTTAAGTACACACCATCCTGTATTTTTCCTGAGACCGAAAGCGTACCGCTGCTCTCTATCGGAGCCGAAAGAACGGTCTCTATTTTGGCTGTGAATTCATTTGACGCGTCAGCGGTCAATGCCATCCTGATATAGCTGCAGAACACGTCCGCTCTCTTCTCCGTGATGGTGATTTTTGCGGCACTGCTGTCCGTACTATCAGGCGACCAATAGAACGTATCGCCGGCTTTGATTGTGCATATTGTTCCGGCGGAATACGTCACAAAGCCCTTATCAGAAGCGGGTGCATATACGATTGCCCCTTTATCGGCTTCAACTGAAATCACAGAATCCGTATAGATAGACGAATCCATCGTGAAAGGAATACCCGGCAGTGTGTCGCTCTGGTAGGATATCAGCGAAATGGCTTCTTCCGTCACTGGCGCTATCGTGCCGTCCGCTGCATAAACGCTAATGGAGAAAGCATGTACAACAGGCGTTTGAATATTGGTTTCACTGCCTGAGATAGATGAATTGGCTGGACTGGTTGAGCCGGGTATATTCCCGGTTTCTGCCGGCATCAGAACTCGTGCAATAACAGCACCGCCGAAAAGAACCACCAAAATCGCCGCCGCAGGAATCATCCAGTACAGGCGCGTAGAAGGTCTTTTCTTATGCAGTGAAGGCACGATTGGTTCAATAGATGCGCTGTTTTGAATACTGCAAATTCTGTCACGCAGGGCATCATCGGGTCTTATTTTTTCAACAGTGCTGGTGTATTCTGATATTTTCATACTCATCCTCCAGTTCAAGGCGAAGCTTTTCACGCCCTCGCTTAAGTCTCATCGTCACTGACCCTACTGAGGTATTCAGCATGGCGGCGATTTCTTCAATTTTGTAACCTTCGAAATAGTGAAGATGGATAGCTGCCCTGTATTTCACCGGAAGATTCATTACCCGGCTTAGAATCTCAGGCGAAGAGTCTTCGGGCGAGGGGCCGCCGATCAGTTCGCTGATTTCGTCAATATCCAAGGCTGTCCTCATTTTCCTGCTTCGAATCGAATCCTTGGCGGTGTTGGAAGCGACTCGGATCAACCATGCTTTTTCATGTTCATCCGACTCAAAAACCGGAGCTTTTCCCATGTACTTAAGGAAAGTCTCATGTACCGCATCTTCCGCATCTTCCTTGTTCGCGAGAATCACTACACAGAGCCGATACAGCATTACGCCATATCGATCATACGTCTCAGACAATTCTTTCATCGTAACCTCCTGGAATGCATTCTACTTATAAGACGAACCAGAAGCAGGAAATCTAACACTTTTTCATATCGCAATAATATAAATACTCTTCATCCACTTTGTTCGCATGAAGGGACACGATTTTCAGCAAATTTCTTTAAACTTATTCCTTATTCCAGTTACTTCTGAAATTCTGTTTTCTGTAGACCTCCGGCGTCAGTCCGGTTTTTGCCTTAAAAACCTGTATAAAATGGCTTTGTGATGAGAAAGCCAGATAATTCCCAATATTCAGGCAGGAAAAATCAGAGTATTTCAGCATATTCTGTGCCGCTTCTATTTTTTTGTCCCTTATATAACCGCTGACTGATTTTCCTGTTTCCGCTTTAAAAAGCTTAGACAGATAGGTACTATTTCGTTTGACGTGTTTGGCCAGTGTACTGACCGTAATCCGTTTTTGCAGATTCTCGTATATATAATCAATGCACAGAACGACATGCTTGGAATATAGCTTGTTTCGCCGGAGCTGCCGCATCCGGCCGGCATAATCCGAACACATAGATCTGTGAAGTTCAATGAGCGGTTCGATGGACGTGCAGATATCAGCTTTCTGAATATACAGGTCGCTCAGGCTGTATGCGGTTTCGGAATTCATTCCGCCTTCCATACAGAATCGGGAAATCATCGCTGCGGATATAATAAAGTGATATTTGATGTTTCTGACTTCATCCTGCGACAGTCTCCCCCTGCCCTCAGGATCATTAAGCGGCGTTTTATCCATCAATTCGATGATTTTCTTCTGGTCGCCGTCCCTCACTAGTTCGTAAAAGATCAGTTCGTTCTCATAAGGCGAGTGATTGGTATCGTTTTCCCTCTGCAGGAAAAGCCTGTGATTGAGTTCTTTGTTGGTATCGATAGAATCACGTCCCTTCTTTTATTAATTTCCAGACATATAACATAATTATGCTATAAAAACAATCAATTTGATATAGTAGCGTCCAAGAGTGAAGCAAAATGAAGACAATACAATCGGCCGAACACAGGAGTGTGCAACTATGAGAAAATTTGAAGGATATTATAAAGGCGTCAATCTTGGCGGCTGGCTGTCACAGTGTATTCATGGCAAAAAACACTATGATACTTTCATCACGGAAAAGGATATAAAGAAACTCGCCTCCTGGGGTATAGACCACGTACGGGTGCCCGTTGATTTCGAGTTGCTGGAAACACCTGATGGCAAATATATAGAAGACGGATTTAAACACATTGATAATTGCCTGGCCTGGTGTGACAAATATCAACTCAACATGATTCTCGACCTGCACAAAACATCTGGCTATTCTTTCGATGAACTGAGTACGTCCGAAACATTTTTCGAGGATGAAGCACTTCAGCAGCGGTTCTATAAGCTTTGGGAGCAATTTGCAGTACGTTACGGCAAATATGAAGGCCGCCTGGCTTTTGAACTGCTTAACGAAGTCGTATCTGAAAAAGTTACCGAAAGTTGGAACCGTATCGCAAGGCGTGCTGTTGAGACAATCCGCTTATCCGCACCCGATATACGAATTCTAATCGGCGGAGTCTGGAACAACAGCGTCCACTCGATCAAATATCTGGATTTGCCTTATGACCGGAACATAGTCTATAACTTTCACTGTTACGACCCGATGCTGTTTACGCACCAGTCGGCCTATTGGGTAGCAGATATGCCGTCCGATCTTGTTATGGAGTATCCGGCCACTCTTGCCGAATATATTGAAGGCTCCAAAATACTTGGCGAAGCGATGTCCATGTCGCTTAAGATTCTGCGTCTCAAAACTATGGGTCCCGACTTGTTTGACGCTATTTTTACCGAAGCTGTAAAGATAGCCGAAGAAAGGGATGTCCCCTTGTATTGCGGAGAATACGGAGTCATTGATAATGCGCCTTTGGACAGCACCTTGAACTGGTTCCGGGGCATTCACAGCATATTTGAAAAGCATACAATCGGCCGAGCTGTATGGTCTTATAAGAAAATGGATTTCGGCCTTGTCGAAAGTCATTATACGCCCATTTTCAAAGAACTCGTCTCCCTGCTTTAATCAGCCTCCTCCATTCTTTAACCCCTTTGCAAAACGGATTTCCTCAACGGGAAATCCGTTTTGCCGTTTTTGTTAAATGGCCTGTTCTATGGCGGCAATAATTGGGCTGGTGTATAATTGCAATATATTACTTTACCCGAATTTTTATTAAATTCCCGAATACCGCACATTTGAAGCGCACGATGCAATGTTTTCATATGACTTCAGTCAAATTAGGAGGAGATATTCATGAAGAAAGTAATCGCCGGACTCCTTTGTGTAATTCTGCTGTTTTCAACGGCTTCCTGCGGCAATAACGCAATTCCTTCTTCAAAGGTAATTGCACCCGTCGCTGCGCCGGTATATCCGAAATCCATTGCATTCGATGACTTCAATTCCGCTTCAGCAGTACGCCAAACGAATGCCCTTAACGACGACTTTACTGCCTCACTTAAACAATTCTCCTATGCGGCATCCTCCCGCGTTTTAAGCGGTGCGGATGACAACGCCAATTATTCCCCTTTGAGTCTTTATATAGCGTTGGCGTTAGCCGCAACAGGAGCCGGGGGATCCACAAAAGACGAAATGCTCAACGTTCTTGGTGTGAAAGATACAGCATCGCTGTCTGCACAATGCAGCGATCTATTCCGTCTCCTTTATACCGACAACGAAATCTCTACGCTTAAAATCGCAAACTCAGTATGGATGGACAGTACTGTCAACGGAAATAGAACCGTATTCAAAAAGAGTTTTATGGACAATGCATCAAAGAACTTCTACGCTTCTTTGTTCATCGTAAATTTTGCAGACAAAAAAACGGGGGAGGCAATGGGGCAATGGATCGCAGATAACACAAACGGTACTCTTGCTCCATCACTCGCATTATCGGATGATCAGATTATGACGATCATTAACACTGTATATTTCTATGATGAGTGGGTCGATCGCTTTGACAAAGAAGCGACCGCCGTTGATACTTTTCATCTTTCAACCGGGGAAGATGTCACTTGTGACTTTATGAACATGACGTATGGCACTCATTCTTTTAGTGACGGTGACGGCTTCCTGCGTTCCGGGCTCGCCCTTAAAAACGGCGGGGAAATGGTATTTATCCTGCCTGATGAAGGTGTCAGCATTGATACTCTTCTCGCTTCACCGGAAAAGGTGCAGGAGATTTTTGAAGGCGGTGATTACCGCAACGGGGAAGTTGTCTTTCAGGTGCCGAAATTTGAGTTTGACAGCACTTTTGACATGATCGATACTTTGAAAAGTCTTGGAATCCAATCCGCCTTTGCAGCCGGCGCTGATTTTTCCGGGATTACAGATGGCACAGCCTTCATTTCCGGAGTAAGACAGGATACACATATCGCGATTGACGAAATCGGTGTCGAGGCATCTGCTTTTACTCAGATTGAATACTCCGGCGCTGCAGTACCGGACGGTCACGCCGATATGATACTTAACCGGCCGTTTATCTATGGAATAACAGCAACTGACGGGACACTTCTATTTGCAGGCGTCTGTAAAAATCCGGTCGCTGCAGTAGTATGACAGCCCCTGAAAATAACAAAAAATTGTCTTCTACCCGGAGAAAACATTTCTCTGAAGGTCTTAATTTCTATACGCTGTTTTGGGCTTTCTTAATTGGCAGTTTTGTCGGGGTTGCCGCAGAGTCACTATATTGCCTGATCAGATTTCATCAACTCAATTACACATCCGGCTTACTGTATGGACCTTTCAACATTGTTTACGGCCTGGGCGCGCTATTTATTACCATAGGGGTGTACTGGCTGCGGAAAAGGAACTTCGTTATTATCCTTGTGGCCGGTATGTTCATCGGTGCCCTGGTTGAATTCGGCTGTTCCTGGATGCAGGAAAAAGTATTCGGTTCAGTCTCCTGGAATTATGCGGGCCAGCCTTTCAACATCCTTGGACGAACCAGCCTGAAGCTTTCTCTTTTCTGGGGAATACTGGCCATTTTGTGGATCAAGTATTTCTACCCTTTTATGATCAGGCAGATCCGCAGAATCCCTAATAATGTTGCCAAGCCGCTGACGTGGGCTCTTCTGCTCTTTATGCTGTTCAATTTATCCATGTCAGCTTACGGTGTATGGCGCTGGTCGGACCGGCTGCACGGCAAACCTGCTCAGTCCGCTGTCGACACCTATTTTGACGAATACTTTCCAAATAAGAAAATGGAGAAATTTTATCCCAATATGAAATTCGTTAATAAATAATCCCGGACACACTATTTTGCCGGACGGCTCAAGTAATTATTCTGCTTTTGCACTAATGCAGCTTGCAGAATATAATAGACTGGAAATGATATAAGGGGTTAAAATCAATGAAATATAGATGTCTTGTACTTGACCATGATGATACCGTCGTAAACAGTACCGCTCAAATTCATTACCCTTCATTTATGAGCGTTCTGGCTAAAATCCGGCCTGAAACGAAAATAACACTCGAAGAATTTTTTCTTGAAAATTTTGACCCGGGATTTTCAGCACTATGCAACGACATTTTATGTTTTACAGATGTTGAAACGGAATATCAGATTGCGTGCTGGCAGGAATATGTCCACGGGCATATCCCGACAATTTTTGCAGGTATGGACCGGGTGATTCAGCATTTTCATGAAAACGGCGGACTTATTTGTGTTGTCTCCCACTCTTTTAAGGATAATATCATTCGTGATTATCGGGAAAACGGACTGCCGGCTCCCGACATGGTTTTCGGATGGGAACTTCCAATAGAGATGAGAAAGCCTTCCTCTTATCCTTTGGAGGAAATCATGCTGCACTATCATTTGGATGCTTCCGAATTACTTGTAGTTGACGACTTGAAACCGGGGGCAGACATGGCAAAAAGTTGCGGAGTAGATTTTGCTGCTGCAGGATGGGCGCATAATATTCCGCAAATCGATAGCTATATGAAACGCAACTGCAATTATTACTTTTCATCAGTTAATGAGTTGGAGTGTTTTCTACTCGATTAGCGGAATTTGCGGTATAGTAAATGAATATTGAATGTAATCAAAAAGGCGGTTGTGTATGGCTATTTTAATCCGGGAAGCAAATGAAAAGGACATACCGGGAATTCTTTCCCTTTACTCTGTGTATATTATGGAAACCACACATACTTTCGAATATGTCGTTCCATCCCTTACGGGTTTTCAGGATCGGTTTAACACAATCACCGAGCAATTCCCCTGGCTCATATGCGAGGTGGACGGCGAGTTGGCCGGATATGCATATGCCTCGACTGCATTCAAACGGGCAGCTTATCAATGGGATGCCGATCTGGCGGTATACCTCGATGACAAATTCCATCGGCAGGGAATTGCAACAGCTCTCTATTCCTGTCTGATTGATCTGCTGAAGCTTCAGGGCTATTACAATTTATATGCTGTGATCACTGCGGACAATACCTCCAGCATAGATTTCCACCGGACATTCGGCTTTACCGACATAGGTATTTTCCATAAATCCGGATATAAGACGGGCATCTGGCTTGATGTTCTCTGGATGGAAAAAAGCATTCACCGGCACAATCTTGAGCCGGCGCCAACCATCGCCTGCACGGACCTTGATGCAGCTGCCGTGGCAGCCATACTCTCATCACATAACGACTTAAGATAACTTAAATTCGACCCATCCTGCAGGGCTTCTTTACAGCTTCCAATCCCCAAAAACTGACGACGCTTTGCTGGACAGCGAACTGCCCTTTTGCTTGGCGGCTTCATTTGCCGCTGCCAGTCCGATAAGTGCCAGGCCAGTCGCCAGAAGGTATATCCACCAGGCAAGATTCAGCCAGAAACTGCGCGACATATATATGCCAAGCACCACCATCGTAAGCGACGACATAACAAACCAGCGCTTGCTTTTCTTTAGGAAAGATGCCGCAAGAAGCAGAAGCGAAATGACACCGATGATAAGGGCATCAGCCAGCTTTCCGGTAGAAATGGCGTCAAGGGCCAGAACAGCAATGCAAAGGCAGGCCGAAATATACAATAAGACAGCTGTCACTCCCCGCGCCTGCTGCCAGATGGCCCTGTTCAGAAAAACGAAAAACGCAATAACGGGAAGTAGATTGAACTCAGTGGACAGCAGTCCGGGTACTATAATAATCGGCTGCAGCCAAACGGCAATGCAGCAGAATGCGGCGGCAAATGTCAGGGCAATATCATCCGCATGCTGCGTGCCGACCCTTTTATAGAAAAGCACTGCATACATAACAAACAGAATAATTCCTGCAAACCTTCCCCACTCCCAGCCTGAAACAAGCAGCACTGCCGCTCCTGTCACATCCAGAATTGTGAACCAGTCAATACATGCCCTCTTTTTTCCGCCAGTCAGTACAACCGAAAAGAAAACTCTGCTGTGCAGGCATCTTCCGACAGCGGCAATGACGACAAAGGCACCTGCGAATCCTGCAATGTAAAACCCACTGTCTGCCGGAACAGCCAGTTTAAACAGCAGCAAAGTAAATCCAGCATAAAGAAGGGATACGCCGATCCAACCGGAAGCCGTGTTCTTTTCCATATATAGGCCTGTCAGGCAAAGCACAGGAAGCACAATGACCGCTGATGCATAGGCAGGGGCAATCGAAGAGTCTGCAGCAAACAGAAGGACACTCAGTATGCTGAAAAAATGCAGGCCTGCGCTTGTCACCTGATAGAAAAACTTATATGCATCCCTCTTTATTTTGAATGCATATTTCACAAGGACGAATGCCGCAAAAAGCACGGCCGCAAGGGCTGCTGGTACAAGAAACATATAGAAAGCATGTGTCGACGGCATCAGACAGTTCGCAGATGCAAGTACAGACAGGAAAAGTCCGGTACCAGCAGCATAATACAGTGCCGCTGTCCCGGCACGTTTGGCCGTGTCCTTTGCATTCGCAGTGAGAACGGCCAGACGTATCACAAAATAAGCAGTAAGGATCCATAAATAGAGGGGATACAGGTTGGAGATACCACCGACCCAAAGAACTAATGATACAACCGTTCCATACAGTACCAGGGCGGACAGGAACGGAATCTTCATTCTTTGTATTCGATTGTAACGACCCTGCAGAAGAATACCCGCCGCGGCCATTACTGCGATAATTCCATAAAAGAAAAGCATAAGAAGCATTACATCTGCCTGATCGGCGAAATAAATTTGAAATGGAAGAACCATCAGCATCACGAAATGAGGAAGCCCAAATCCAAACACCAAACCGGCGCCCGATCTTTTTTGCTCGAAAGCAAGTCCAACTGAAATCCCTATGAGAATTGAAAACGAAAGGAGACTCCCGATTGTATAAGCCGCTGCATGTGTAGAAACAACAGCCGAGGTAAGCCCGTCCGTGTAGATATCAACAAATCCGCCGACCAGGCACCAGATAGTAAAGACAATGTCCGAAGTCACGGTTCTCGGTGATATGGAAATACTGCGCCTGTCCAGGAAAAACACAACACCAAAAGCCACAGCAGAAAGAATTGTCATAAAAAGTCCCGGCGGGAATGCGTCGAATGACAGATACGAGCAGATGCCTGTGATAAGCGTAACAGCTACAAAAGGCATTGCGGACATGAATACTTTGCTCTTATGAATGACCGCAGCCAGTACAATATTGCCAAGAAGAACGGCAAGGGCCAGAAGGTGCAGCAAAGTCCATCCGATGTCATCAATAAAAAAGGAAGTGAATTGCCAGACAAAAACGGATCCGGCCCAAATACCTCCGGCAACGCCTATCCACTTCTTCATCTTCGCCGGGAAAACATTCATCACACCGCACAGAATAATAACTGCAGAAGACAATGCTGCCAACATAATGTAATTGTTAAAATCCCCATTTAGATTGCATTTCATAAACCCGGCAATCACGAAAACAGCGAAAGGGAATACGCCCCAGTATGTATCCCCTTTCCGGAACATGCTCTTCAGAAAAAGGCTGCTGATAAGAATGCCGGAAATTCCGGATAGTAACCCCGTCCCGTTCGTTATCAGTCCGACCGATCCGATGACGGTCAGATTAAGGATTGCAAAAAGACGAAGGTGTGACACAATATGGCCGTATTTCGGCCGCATAGCTGACTTCCTGTCCAGAAATTCCGATACAAAAGTAACCACCGCACAGAACACGAACATCACCAGAATGAAAACATCGTAAGGCAGGTACAGTGATCTTGCGAAAAACAGAACCGACGCGGTTATGCAGAGAAGAAAGGCCGCCGTAAAATATCCGTGCCTGTACTTCATTGCACCGAAATATGACGCGATGCAAAGGAGTATGGATGCCGTCATAAAGAGGAGATACTGCCCGCCCCCTGAAATGGAAAACCAGTTGCCGAGCAGCCGGAAAAAGCCGAGAGCCAATATAGCTATGGGAAGAAAAATACTGCCGAGTGTATAAAATGCAACAGCAGTTTTAGGAATCCTGAATGCTTTTTCAGCCAGAAGCGATGCGCCGAAAAAAACAAGGGACAGTGAACAAATAATCACGGTTCGCAGTATATTGGAAAGATAGAGCCATGATGTGGTCGCAAATATCAGACCCGAAAGAATTACAAAAATCACGCCGATAATGAGCACAACATTGAGCGCACTAAAGGACTTCGATTTCTGCTGCGCCGCAGATATTTGCGCGGATTGTGTAACCACGTGCGGTTCCTGCGGTTTTGCGGGAATTTGATCCGGAGCCGTTGCCGGACGATCCGGCTGCGGCTGAAAAACCGGCTGTGGCTGAAAAACCGGCGGCGTCCGGACTTCCGGCTGCAGTTGGACAACAGGAGTTTTAGCGGATCCCTGTGCCTGTTCCGTAAACGCGGCATTCCACTCCTGATCAGAAATCCGCCCCTCGCGTCGAAGGTAATTTAAAAAATGCAGAAGCCTCTCGTTTTTTCGAAAAATCTGCTTCCTTCCGGAGTAAAAAACCACGGCAAGCACAACTGCACAAATCAACAGTGCGAAGAAAAAAACAGCCAACAAAAATACCAGCATAGGATACAACACAAATCCCCCCTATAGCTATTGGAATTATATGTCTAATATATCACATATTGCATGAATAAATAGAAGATTTATTCTGTTCTCTCAGCCTGAATATTACTGTGATTCCTGCTCCTTGATCTTGTTTTTCCAGCATTTGCAGCACATCGCGATATAGCTGTCATTCCCGCCCAGAAACACCTGTTCACCGCTGGTTATGATTCTTTCATTCTCATCGATGCGGGCATTGACGGTCGCTTTTGAGCCGCACCCGCATATGGTCTTAATCTCGGTAATGGAATCAGCGAGCTCAAAGAGACGGCGGCTTCCGGGAAACATATGGGTGAGGAAATCCGTGCGCAGGCCAAAACAGAGTACCGGCACATCGTAATCATCTACAATTGTACGAAGATCATCAATCTGCCCGGACTCGAAGAATTGACATTCGTCCGCAATAATAACATCGACCTTATGAGGCAGAAATCCCTTGAATCGCTCAAGTATATTGGTATCAGGCATAATATTCTCAGCCGTATCCTGGATCCCGATCCGGGAACGTATGACGGTTGTCCCGTAACGTTCATCCGTCGAAGGCTTGATGAGCCAGACTTTCATATTGCGTTCTTCGTAATTGAATTTCGCAATAAGTGCCTGCGCCGTCTTGCTGCTGCCCATTGCACCGTATTTGAAGTATAATTTCGCCATTTCTTTACTCCTAAATAATGATATTCATCTTTTAAGATTACTTTGCTGTACCTGTAATATTGTTTTTAAATTCAATAATGGAATTTTTAACCTGGAGAAAAACAGTGTTCAGATCGTTAATTTTATAGAAATTTCTGATAATCTTTCCAGTTATTTTCTAAAAGGACGGGTGTATCCAAACCATACGGGCAATGATTGGCACAGTGCCTGCAATGCGTGCAGTCTTCAATCTTTTTCATTTTCACCTTCCACTGGTCGCTCAGATAAACGGAAGCGGGGGCACGCCGGATCATCAGGGACATTCTGGCCGCGACCGGAATTTCTATGCCTGCCGGACAGGGAAGGCAATAGCCGCATCCCCTGCAAAACAATGATCCCAATTCCTTCCGGTCCCGCTCTATCACTTCGGAAAACTCAGCGTTCATGACAGGGGGGGTAACGGCATATGACAGAAACTCATCCAGTTCGCTTTCGCGCTGGATTCCCCATATGGGAAGCACGTGATCGAACTGCGCAAGAAAAGCAAACGCGGCTGCAGAATTCGTCAGTAGTCCGCCGGCCAGTCCCTTCATGGCTATAAATCCCATATCCTTCAAACGGCAGAGCTTGACAAGCTCAATTTCCTGTTCTGTGGCCAGATAGCTGAACGGGAACTGCAGAGTCTCGTACAAACCGGATTCAACCGCTTCCGTTGCCACAGGAATCCGATGGTTCGTTATCCCTATATGCCGTATCAATCCTTTGTCCCGGGCTTCCAGCATGGCTTCATATAGGCCGGTTCCGTCACCTGGTTTAGGACAGAAGGCAGGATTGTGGAACTGATATATATCCAGATAATCGGTTTGCAGTTCTGAAAGGGATGCGTGCAGCTGATCCCAGAACTCATTTACCTGAGTCGTCATGGTTTTGGAGGCGATAATGATTTTGTCACGCACATCATGGAGTGCAAAACCAATTTTCTGCTCGCTGTCTGAATAGACTCTGGAAGTATCATAAAACCGGATGCCATTTAGATATGCTTTTTTGAGTATGACTGCAGCTTCGTCATGACTAATTCTTTGAATAGGCAATGCCCCGAAGCCATTCCTCGGAACCGTAATCCCTGTCTTTCCTAAAGTCACATTATTTACAGAATTCATCACTTACAATCTCCCTTGTGTATGCTATTGGCCGGACAGCCGGCCCGGTGTCGTTCCGGATATATTGGAGGGGCTACCAATTGTTCACGGCGTGCTCTGCAAAAGATATCAGGTTGTCAATTTTGAGCACCGTTCCATCATCAAGTACCGCCTTGCCGGCAAATGAACCAAACATCTGATGGCAGCAATTGTCGACCCAAAGCAGCCGTGTTTTGGTTGTGCGGTCATAAACGGGTGTAAAGGTAAGATCTAGTCTGCTGTCTTTATCGTAAAGATGCCACGGCTTCATATAATCAGTACCCAGGTCAAACTGTACATCCCCGAGTTTATGGACGGTATCTCCGAAGAACAATATGTTTTCCGTGGCGTTTTTAGTATTTCCAAAGCCGCATCCCAGATTGAACCCGAATATTTGCCCGTTAATGCGGCCTGTACCGTTGCTCCAGTACCATTCATTGTGAAATGGCCAGACGCCCCTTCCCCAATCGAGCAGTCCAAAGGAATCCTCCTGCGAAAAATGATATGTCGTCCCACTATATCTGACTATGCCTTTCGCCGTCATGCAGTTGATCTTATGATTGTAATAGAATGCCCTGGATGATTCATCAAAGGGAACATTGATAACCAGGGAATTTGCATTTTCGCGTGTTAGAACGATGTCGGCTTCGAAGTCATCCCACTTACAATATAGATACCTTCTGTCCCCTTTTGTCTCAAAGCGCATCATCCCTGCTTTTTTTCCGTATTCAAGCACATTATCTTCCTCTGCATCTTCGGGCATATGCAGGGACCCAAACGGGAGCACAAGGAATTTGCCTTTTTCTGCGAGCTTTTCACCCCTGGCAAAATCAAAAAGCATGGCATTGACCTGACCGGCATATGCTGCATGTCCAATGGTAAACTGAAGGCACATCCTGCCGTCCGTCACCTGATAGAAGTCCCATTCCTTTATTCTGTACGGCGGTGCCTTGATTGCTTTTCTTCGGTATGTCAGAACACTTTTTGTAGAGTAACCAGGATTTGGCGACCCATCCCTGTTCAAAACAGGTCCTTTTACTAAAAATTGCTGCTGCATCGCGCATCCCCCGTTCAAGATAATTTACAGAATCAAAAACTCTATGATTATCATAATACTTTATAGCCATAAATGCGATGCGTAATGCCTGACAGCAGGAAAATCCGATTCCGGTTCTTTGTTCAATCCGTTGAATCAGCTATACTGAAAGAATAACAGGACAGAAGGGATACATTATGGACAGGAAAATAATTTTAAGTCTGGCAATGAGCGTTGATGGTTTTATCTCCGACTTAGACGGCGGTTTTGATTGGATTTCCGGTGACGGCGACAATACGCAGAACACCGGAAACCAGTGGGACTATGCTGCGTTTTTAGAAGGCGTCGATGTTGTGGTAATGGGTAAAAATTGTTACGACCAGAAATTGCAAGATAATTTCAACGACAAAAAAATATTTGTCGCAACCTCGAAGCCGATAGCCGATTACGATAATATTCATTTTATAAGCGATGATATATGCAGGTCCATTTTAGAAGAAAGGCAGCGCAAAGGGAAAGACATTTTCCTGTTTGGAGGCGGATTAACTATTGATAGTTTTATCGCAGCAGATTTGATTGATGAATATATAATCGGAATCGTACCCATTATCCTGGGTAAAGGCCGACCTCTTTTTGCAGGAAGCAATCCCACAATAAAATTGAAACTCGACACCTATTCCATCGAGAGCGGAGTGGTGGTTTTGTACTACTCCAAAAAGCAAGGGAATTGAGTTGTATGGGAATCAGCGGATCTCAAAGGATTTTTCTTCCGGTCTGGGATATATTTTTTGTATTTCAGAGCGGGTGATTATTATGAAGCCATTACCGTCTTTCACAACTTTCAGGAAAGCTGCGATCCTGTCTTCATCACCCTGTACCTGTACTTCCACACTTCCGTCACTAAGATTGTGAACATAACCGGCAAGCCCGAACCGGCCTGCGGTCCGGTACACAAAATACCTGAATCCCACTCCCTGGACTCTGCCCTCATAACGGACTATGTATCGCTCCATTTTTATCGAAATCCTCACGTGACTGTGCGCACTATTTTCTGAGTTCTGACTTTTTCCTGGTATATTCCTCTTCGTTAATTTCGCCCCGGGCAAATCTTTCATTCAAAATATTCATAGCGCTGCCGATATCCTGAAGTGAAGTGCCGCCCGTTACATGTTGGTTTGCCGGTTTGTTTCCCGTCAGAACCACTATCACGTATATTACCAGCCCCAGTAAAAGTAATCCGCCTATCATCATAAAAAAACCACCGCCAAATCCCATGTGACGACACAACCTGCCGAATGCAAAAAATCCATCTCTCATCATAATATCCACTGTCCTTTCGCATAAATGTCCGCTCATATTCTTATGTTCCCACGTTCATGTGAAGATATTATGTAGATTTTCCATCCGTTCTCCGCGCTGATACCGGCAGATCCGGCTCAGAACAATTTTTCAAATGCCAGCCGTTCCTGACCGTCCTCAAGATAAATGATTCCGCAGCGGCAGAACTGATTCTTGCCCAGGAGGCTCTGCATTAGAATGTTGTCCCTGTGTGTATCCACCTTAATACTGTGAGTTCCGCGGGACAGACAGATCTGTTCAGCATGCGAGATCATTACTGTTCCGAGTCCCTGTCCTTTGAAAGCATCCCCAATGGCCATCCGGTGGATCACACCGTATTGCCCGGTGCTTAACCACTGTCCTTTAAAAATATTGTCATATGTATCTTCATAATCAAAAGAGAGCACGAAAGCAGCGCAAATCAGGCTATTCGTTATGCAAACCAGACCATTGCCGGATGCAATATCCCTATCCACTATTTCAGGGTTGGGATAGCCATTCTGCCATTGGTTTACTCCCTGATTATGGAGACTTGCCTGCGCCTGCCTGAAGATATGCATAATCGAGTCTGCATCAGCCGGGATCGCGTTTCTGATTTGCATTTTATTCCTCTTTACAATTCAAAATGCTTTTATCACAGCATTTGTCTGCTTCGGCCTGCAGGGTTACATGGCTGATGCCGTGATGTTCCTTAAGATACAGCTCGATTTTATAAAGCTATTCCCTTTCCCTATCGTTCCAGCTGTTCCAGTTTTTCAATTTCATAATTGATGGAATACTGTACCGGTAAGGCAATTTTACCCGGATTGTACCAGCAGCAATCTATTCCGGCATTCATGGCTCCAAGGATATCAGAGGAAAGTGAGTCTCCGACAATTAATGCATCCTGTGGATTTGTGCAGTGAATAATTTCGAGCGTTTTGATGAAAAAAGCAGGATCAGGTTTACTAATACCAAGTTCCTCCGAAATAAGCAGATGTGAGACAAATGGCCAGATTTTCGATTCTATAATTCGTTGTCTCTGTGTCTCCCTGAATCCATTTGTAATAATGGAAAGACATGCCTTTTTACTCCAGTATTCACAAATTTCCTCTGCATACGGCATAAGCCAGGTCTGTTCACCCAAAAGGGCCTGATATATTTTGCTGGCGGCTATCGGGTCAGAAGAGAAACCTGCAGCCCGGTACAATTCGCGGAATCGCCTTTCCGGTATGGCTGTGCTATCAATTTTGCCGGCTTCATATGACTGCCACAACTTATGGTTTATCTCCACATACAAATTGTAGATATCCGCATCCGGAGCAATTTCCAATGTCTGAAAGGTTTGTTCAAATGCCGTCTTTTCTGCCCTGGTGAAATCCAAAAGCGTGTTGTCGGCATCAAAAAGTATATACTTATAAGGCTTAAATCCATCCATCATCTGCTTATATCCTTTGCGTTTCTGCTCTATTAATAATACGCTTTTCTCTGCCGGACCGGTACTTAACTTGACAAAATCGACGACTTAAAGCACAGTTATTTATCAGACATAATGGTGTACTTCCGATTACATACTATAGGAGCGGCAATGTATCAGTCCGATTTTCATCTGCATTCCAATCATTCCTTTGACTCCAGAACAGCAATGGCAGAGGTCTGCCGGCAAGCTTTGACCAAAAATTTTGCTGAGATCTGTTTTACAGAGCACTTTTCGCTTGATCCGCATTTACCGACATACGGTCACCTCGATTGGGACCTTTATAATGCGGACATCCTGCAGAACCGCGGCGTGTTCGACGGTGTCCTGAGCATTCGCAAAGGCATTGAAATTTGCGAGCCGCATCGTGATCTGAGCGGCTACCGGCAGATATTTGCAAATGAGCCAATGGACTTCATCCTGGGTTCGGTCCATAATATCAGCGGCCTGAAACTGCGTTTTCTCCTGCGCGATTCCGGCAGGGATCAGGCGTATGCAGCCTTTTTTGAGGAAACACTGGCCATGGTACAAAATGCTGATATCGACGGCGCAGCACATCTTGACCTTATCAAGCGATACAGCAAAGAACCGTTTTCCGATCAGGATCTCGCCTGCAATATCAAAGTCATTGAGAAAATACTTCAAACAATAATTGACCGTAAGCTTGTCCTTGAAATCAACACTTCAACGTTAAGGAGCCTCGGCCAAACTATGCCCGCTGAAAATATTTTGCTTCTGTACCGCAGCATGGGCGGGACAATGATATCTTTGGGGTCGGATTCCCACACGGGGGATTCGTTGGGCTATGGTTTTGACTATGGACGCCTTATTGCCTTAAAATGCGGATTCACGGAGTTTTGCACTTTTGAACAACGCAAAGCAATACCAAGAATCATCGGGATTGATAACTGAAGATCCCTGATCACAGATAACCCAAGTGACAAAGGCAGCTGCCAAAGCGATTATTGACGCTTTGGCAGCTGCCTTTTGTTGTCTGTTATCATAATTATGTTATTCAGCCAATGCCTTTACTTCCTTGTAGCACTTGAGGTCGGTATAAAGTTCGCTAGTATATGGATTGCGTTTTGTCCTGGCAACCTTATATACCATATAGAGGACTACAGCAACATTTGCCAGTAATGCTGCCAGACTTGTTATGAATAATGCAGTGGTGTTGTGTGTCGATTTGACGGCAAACTGCGAGTTATCTATGAATACCGGAAATGTCTGGGCAAACATGCACCAGATTGCAAGGGTCTGGGCGCGGTGCTGGAGCCAGGCACCCTTCTGGATATAAAATGCTGCAAGAGTGGGGGCTACAAGAAGCGCAATTCCGGCATACCATGAGTGGTCGGGTATGCAGTTGTATGTATATGCAAAATTCCAAAGATCATAAGCAATAATCCAGAACCAGCACATATCGGGCCACAGCATATCCTTGCTTTTGGATTTTGCGACGCAAATACCAAGCCAGCCGGTGATCGTAATGATATTCAGTATACCGGCAATTCCATTCATATAATTCCACGATCCGCTTACGGTAACCATTCCCTGATACAGTTCATTATTCAGATGTAATCCGCCGATTTGAAAATCACGTACTACTGCTTCCAGGATATTGACAGCCAAAATGAATGCAGGAAAACAAAGAACCCATTTTTTACCGGCAGCGCCTTTTACATGGCGAAGCAAAAAGAAGCCGATACATCCAGCCAGCGCCGAGTAAACTTTCGCAAAATGGAACCAGTCACTCACGCTTGTGCCCGGAGTTGTCTTTGGCCACACAAAAATGGTAAGGATCAGCGGCAGTACCATGAAAAGCAGAATCCCACCTGCTTTGTATCTGCGCCCAACCTCATTGAGTACAATCAACACAGCAAACACAACAAGCAGCATAAGCCAGTTACTTAAAGGTTGTGTCTCGAAAAAAAACATATTACCCCTCCTATGCATTTTTCAGTAGTAAACACCGGAAAAATTCACTAAAATTTGATTATATTTTCAATGGAATCGTAAGTCAATATATTAAGTTTGTTTTTATAGTCCAAAAACAAAATAACATTAAGAAACAGCGGTCAGCGACATATATCCCTTCGCTTCAAATCCATAATTTCATACATGTTCACTTTGAAATTCTCAGACTATTTTCAGATTTCTCTCAGCACTTTCTAATATGCAAATGCAATAATATTCGAAGGGCAAAAAGCCCATAGGAGGATTACACAATGATGAAATTCAAACGTATTATCTTAACATTGGTTCTTACACTTGCACTTGCTGCAGCCCTTACGGCCTGCACATCACCTGAGGCGGCAGCAACAACCACAACAGGCGCTCCTTCAGTAACAACATCTGCCATGGCAACAACTGTTGCACCGGCAGAAACAACTGTAGCCGCAACAACAACCGCTCCTGCAGCAACCACAGTTACACTCGAAACATCTGCTTTGGCAGAAGCAACAACTGTTTCCTAAAAGAGTCTTATTGAATCTCTTAATGAGGTTCTACACAGGATTTTGAGCAGGCTGTGTCACTAAGAAAGCCATGAAACGACTGATTTCAGTTCGTTTCATGGCTTTTTGCTGTGTAACAAAAATTGTTATTTCAACGCGTATTCCCAAGCGATGCATCCGGGCTGACCGGATTGCAGTTCACGAAAAATCCGAAAATCCTTTGCCGAAAATAAGGCTTGAGTCGGAAACCAATACAAAGGCGGATGGCTCATGGTCACGGATGAATCGACGCAGAATAATTTCCTGTTTCGGGCGAAGGACACAGATGATGATGAATTTCTTCTTTTGACTGTACGCACCTGTTGCTTCGTAAAATGTTGCATCCCTGTGAATATTCTGAATGATATAATTGCAGATATTTTCTGGCTTGTCACAAATGATATTCACAAGCCTGCATCGTTTTAACTGCGAAATTGATCTGTCTATTACCATGGACTTGATTAATAGTCCAAGGCTTGAAAACAAAGCGGTTTGAATGTCAAAGACAAAGAATGCGGCAATCACAATTATACAGTCAGAGATCAGCAGCATCCATCCAATATCATTTCCCGTATATTTTTTGAGGATCATGGCGACGATGTCGGTGCCGCCGCTTGAAGCTTCGCAATAAAACAAAACAGCGCTTCCAAAAGCCGTCAGCAGGATGGATATGCTGAATTCCAGCATCAGTTGTCCGGTAAAAGGGGCTTTCATCGGATACATTATTTCCAGAACCGACAAAGATACCGCCATAAGTGCAGTGGCGTATACCGTCCTTACCCCGAATTTTCTGCCCAATATAAGAAAGCCGAGCAAAAGAAAGGCACAGTTGATAACAAGGTTAATTGTTCCCACGCTATAGGGAATTACTGTCGCGATCAGAACGGCTATTCCGGTTACTCCGCCAAAAACAAAATGGTTCGGAAATTTGAAAAAATAGTTGCCCGCGACAAGAGCTAGGCACCCTGCCGTGATCAACAAAAAATCCCTGATAATATCTTTATCCTGTTTTTTGAGCACGTGCACTGCCCTTCCTGCCATTTTGAGCGGAGTACGGACAAAGCGATACGCTGGTTTAGCGCGCTGCTGCATCCGGGGGACTATATAAATTAAGTATAACACTTACAACGTCAGTGATTTTCAGTATCTGATATGTCCGGTATTCCGGTGCCTTTTGCCTCCCCTAGATATTCTGCTTTGCAATCAGTTTATCCAGATATTTGGATTGCATCTGCTTGCTTGCCATCGCCCGTTTAAGGGGCGGCAGTTTCAATATAGCTGATAGAATGGCAGCCATCGCCCGATGACTGTAAAGGGCCTTATTGTCAAAAATCAATTCCTGAAGCATTCCTTTATCGATCGCCATGTAGACAACCCGGTGCACGGATGTCTCCGGTGTAATGATCTTATTTCCGGTGCTTTTTAGCAGAAGGCTTTTATTGGGGCAGGCGCGGACGCACAGTCCGCAGCCAAGGCACAGATCCTCATCAATTACGGGAATTTTGCTCTTGTTTTCAGAGTTGTCCGGTCCAGTGCCTGTCATTTTAATCACGTCAACCTGACACGCCTTTGCACATCTGCCGCAGCCGATACAGGAGTTTTCATTAAGTACGGGCAGAAAACCGGTTGTCTCGATCGGGTGCAGGCTGCCGAATTTCTTTGCACCGACTAATGCTTCACAGCAGCAGCCGCAGCAGTTGCAGATA
>Ga0209429_10000412_pt1 | contig 28944 bp, 18 predicted proteins | sample BarGraNGADG00212_3_FD_184493 | JGI IMG/M metagenome (GOLD analysis project Ga0209429, IMG submission 184493) | Arctic peat soil microbial communities from Barrow, Alaska - Barrow Graham LP Ref core NGADG0004-212 (SPAdes) (version 2) | ecosystem: Environmental > Terrestrial > Soil > Wetlands >...
GTCCGAATGAGGATTCAACAAGGCAACCATACCTGCTTTCTGCTTTTCGTTAGAAACTTTGATTAACCGATTACTGTACATCGTTTCTACAAACTCATACTCGGGCATATTCTTTGTAGCATTCTGCGCGAAATAAAAGTTGTTAGAATAGATGGTCTTTTCGACTAGGTGATAGGAGATGAATTTGTTTAGGCTGTTGTTTTTGTTGGTGTATGAAGTGTCATAGGCTGCATCACTGGGGTACCATACTTTGGCACTGTCGATGAGGTTGTTCAGGGTGCCAATACCTTTTGAAAGGTAGAGTTCATCCGATTCAACGAATGCGGTGAATCCGTATTTGCGAGTAGGAGGGCTGGGAATTGCATAAAGGTTGTATTCATCCTTGTAACCGACAAAAGGCACATAGGTATTGTCAAGAATTGGCAACAATGCATCAGACATGCCAGTCAGTCTGAGGGCGCTGTTGAAAATGCTCAGGTTCGGAGTCGAAGCAATCAGGTCAGGGAGCTGAGCAGTAGCCGGTTGTAGTACTTTGTTGATCTTTTGGATGACTCCGTTGTATACCTCGATGTCTCGCTCAAGTATTGCCGATTCCTTATTTAGGACAATAAGCAGAGAATTTGTGATGGTATCCGTAGTATAAAGGATTTCAACAACACGGTCATTCATGTTATTGGTAGGAATGACACCGTCCGACAAATCCTGAGTGAGGTATTTCTGACCGATTATATGGGTTTTTGCAATATAAGTAACTTCTTCCATCGTCAAACTGTCGAAACTGAATGAAGGACCTTTCGTGGCATAATAATCCTTAAAGGCTTGGTTTGTCGGAATCAGGCAGGTATATTCACCGTACGCACTCAACATGCCCTTCAGACCTGCTTTATCGACATACTTGACAAATTCACTGAAATTTGCCGTATCTTTTTTCAGGTAGGAATAGACGAGTTCACCGGTGTAGGTGGTTATATAACGCTCATCTATCGTTGAATTACATGCTACAAGAGCCAGGCCGATCATAATAAAAATGCCGGCGAGGATCTTTTTGGGATGATATTTGGATGTTCTTTCCATATTTTTGATGTTGTCAATTTCCTTAATATTCCTTATCATAATAGGGGTTTTGGACCAATTTGCTATTTGCGTTGAGTTCACTTTCGCTGATGGGGAAGTACAGCGCATTCATATCTTTCAACTTGCTGCCAATTTCTCCGAGATTGGCCGTATACTTTGATAGCACCTTGACAAGTAAGCGGTCTGTACTGCTATCCCTACGAGCCATTCGCATCAGGTCGAACCAGCGTTTTCCTTCGAAAAGAAATTCGCGTTGACGTTCTTTGAGAACCAGTTCCTCCATTTCCATTTTGGTAGTGAAGCTCGAAGCATTCAGGGTATCTGCTGGAGCAATAGTCGGATGTGAACGCATATAGGTTGTATTGACCAAATGTAAAGCCGGAAGGAAATTACCTTGTTGAACCAAGGCCTCCGCTTTCATCAGCATGATATCGGGTAGTCTGTATATGATCCAGTTGGCCGGAGAACTTTTGGCATCTCTGAAGTAGTATCGGTATATTTTCCCGTCCGAACTTTCTGAACGGAATAAACCGCAGTACTTGAAGATATAATAGATCTTACTATTTGAGGTCCCGCCATATATGTAGTCTTTTCTACGTAGATCGGTGAATTGATTATCAGAGTTTACGTCAAAAAGTTCCTTGTTCTCACAAACAGTTCCGACAACAGGGTTAAGATAACCAACGTCACTATAGGTACCATAAAATTTGTTTACGGCGTCATTATAGGTTTGGTTGGTGGCGCTGAACTGGAGTTCAAAAATGCTTTCCCTTGAATTCTTTATTCCAAAAACGGTTTCATAGGTGTAAAGATCTGCCGGTATTAGATTTAACGAATTGTCGATAAGCACTTTGTCGCAATAGGTGATGCATTCGTCATATTTGTTTCTCCAAAGGTAAATATCTGCCAGCAGGGCCCGGATGGCGTTCTTGGTTATACGACCTTTGTTGGATGCAGTATTGCCGTATGAAGTCATCGCCCAACCTTCAGCTTTGATCAAGTCTGCTTCGAGGCCGTCTAAAATAACATCCTCAGAACTTTTAGCGATTTCAAAATTTTGGACTTCAGACAAGGAGGCTTTCGTAATGTAAGGAACCTGCCCAAACGCTCGTACTAGATAGAAATAATTCAAAGCTCGAATAGCCAATACTTCTGCCATCTTGGCATTCAGTTTTGCCATGGAAAAGTAGGGATCGATTTGTTGCGCATCTGGTGCGTAATGCAAGATAATATTGCAATAATTGATCACTTGATAAAATTCGGACCAACTTGCATAAGGATTTGTTGGCAATATATTGCCCTCATTGATCTTGGTAAGATCTGCCTGATTTGTTGTATACTCCATGGTGACGTTATCAGAGCGAAGTTCACCGTAAACAATAAGCTTTTTGACGTAGTTCTCTTCTACCATACTCCTGTAACAGGCGGCCACTACGTTTTCCACATCAGATTCGCTCTTCCAGTAGTTATCCAAAACAACCTTTCCGGCAGGTTGGATGGTAAGCCAATCGGTACAGGAACTTAGCATCACCGTCATAATGCCCAAAAGGAGGGTGTAGTATCGTGTATTCATATCAATAGAGGATTAGAGGGTAATGGTGACACCTACGGTGAAATATTTGGAGCTTGGGGTTTGGCTGTTATCGGTGCTGACACCCATGCTGCCGTAGTTCACTTCAGGATCCACACCGCTGTATTTGGTAAAGACAACGGGATTGTTGATGCTTACATATAGACTCAACTGCGTCAGGTTCATTTGTTTAATCAGTTTAGGATCAAAGCTGTAGTTCAACTGAATATTTTTGATTCTGACGAATGAGCCATCCTCTACGAACCGATCGCTTCCTAGGAAGTTGTAACCGCTTTCCTTCAAGGCTCTGGGTATTGACGTAACATCGCCATCTTTTCTCCAACGCCAATTCACACTGGCAGCTTGGTTATTGTTCGAGTACATGTTTTCAGCATTCATCCTAGCCATATTGACAATTTTGTTTCCGATGCGGTAATTTGAAAATACAGTTGCGGAAAGACGCTTGTAGTTGAACTTGAACTGGACACCGCCATTGAACAATGGATTGGAGTTCCCAAGATAAACAATATCCAGTTCGTTGATGTTACCGTCGTGGTTGATGTCTTCATATATGGCATCACCTCCCTTGAATTTGTATTCCGCCGTTTTGCCTGCAGCAAAAGTCATGCGAAGCGGTTTACCGTTGGCGTCACGTATTATTTGCCCGCCTTCGTCAAGGGCAAAGGGTGATTTGCCTTCACGACCGGGTTCATATTCACTGTATTGGTAAACGCCCTTGTATCGAAAACCATAGATGGAACCGTACGCGTTGTGTAATTGAAGGCGGGACATGTATTTGGCATTTTCGTACGTGTAGTCTGTGTTATAGCTATCGAGTATGCTTTGCTTCAAGTCGATGATCGTATTGATGTAATTCGAGAAATTCAGCACGATTCCGGCATAAAAGTCGCCGATTTTTAGCAACTTATTGCCTTGCAGGTTTAGTTCCCAACCATCGTTATCCATCGTACCTGCATTCTCCCATGAGAGGATCCCGTATCCGGATGAGGATGGTATGGACAGCTTCTCAAATAGCATGTCTTCCGTATGCTTGTGATAAAAATTAAAATCTGCGTATAAGATGTCATCAAACAAGCCGAGATCAAGTCCCAAGTTCCACGAGGTGACCTTTTCCCATCGTAGATTGGTCATTTGGATGTTGTCGGGTCGGATGGTAGGAATACCGAGATAGTTGCTATAGGCTGAATACATACTGTAAAACAGGTATTCCGCTTTGGGCTCGTTTCCGGAGAAACCCCAACTTGGACGAAACTTCAGGGTGCTTAGCCATTTTTTGCTACCTTCTAGGAATGGCTCGTCAGCGATGTTCCAAGCAAAAGAAATACCAGGGAAATATCCCCACTTTCGATTGTTGCCGAACTTGGTGCTGCCACCCCTTCTAAGAGTAAAATCAGCAATGTAGCGATCCTTGAAAACGTAGTGCATCGTGCCTAAAAACGCCATCCAGCGGCTTTCGGACGGCCCGGTACCAAAGTTCGACACATATCCGCTTGCTGTGGAAGCAGTGATTCCATTAGGCGAACCCGAAGTCTCAATGGATTGATACCTGGACGTACTTGTACCCAACTGGAAGGATCCGCGAATATTCAAAGCATGATCAGTATTCTCAAATTTAGGCGACCACATCAGAATACTTTCTGTAGATAGGTAGAGGTACTTTGTATCCAATGTTGAAGCTTTATTTACATCTTTGGACCAGCTTTGAGAAATCAGTTCCTTGGGCAGATAGGAGTATGTACTTTTATTATTCACGTCAAAAGAAACAACAGATTCGAAGCGGAGCATTTGGATGGCCGGATCTGTAAAGTCATACTGAATTCTAAAAACAGGAATAATGCGGATATCACGGACATTCTTGTTAGCTAAGGTTGCCAAAGCAACGGGATTGATAAGTTTTTCTCTCTGGTCCTTAAGAGCAATACTTGCGTTCTCAGGCATCTTGAAAAAATTCTCCGTATTGGTACCGTCTGGATTTTGTGAATAGATGCTCATATTTGGCATGATCTTATAAGCTGTTTCCAGCAAACCTCCGTAATTCTCCTTGTTACTATTGTCGGTAAAAGAGAACTCTGTAAAGAATTTTATACGGTCGGAAACAGCATAATCCAAGCTGACCCGGGAAGAATAGCGGATCAGATTCTGTCCAATCACCGTACCGGTTTTGTCGTAATAACCGCCTGTGACTGAGAATCTGGCTCTTTCCCCCCCTCCTGACAACGATACGAAGTGGTCATTAGTGTTGCCGTATTGAGTGACTGCGCTAACCCAGTCGGTATTGTTGTTGTAATTCTCGTAATCAGGATTGGTTCTGTCGTAATTGAATTCCCTGATATTAGAGGTTCTATCGCTCATATTGGGATTGAAGTAAGCTTCCTTCATCAACATCGTATAATCGTTACCCGTCAACATGTTCATCCCCTTGGGTTGAACGGCACCGCTGTTTTTATAGGAGTACAGAAACTTAGTCTTTCCCCTCACCCCTCTCTTTGTCTGAATGGAAATAACGCCGTTGGCACCTCTGGAGCCCCATTGCGCAGTAGAGGCTGCATCCTTTAGCACCGTAATGCTTTCGATGTCGGAAACATTTACACTTAACAAGTCGGCAAATTGTTCCTGGTTGGCAGTAGTGAAGTCGAAACTGGATGAGGAGGGCGCATCGTAAATGATACCGTTCAATACGATGAGTGGCTCCGAACCAGAGTTGATGGAGGTTATACCGCGAATACGCATTGATGTTCCGCTTCCCACGTCTCCGGAAGCACTGATGATGTCAAGACCAGCAACACGTCCTTGCAAGGCTTCATCGATGGATGCTATTGATAAATCTTCGAAATCCTTGGCACTGACCTTCTGAATAGCCGTTGAGATTTCCCGTTTCGGTATGTCAAATGCTCCATTGCTTGTCGTCTTCTTGCTAGTAACCACTATATCATCGAAGGTGGTGCTCTTTTCTTTCAACCTGACATTGAATACTTTCTGAGCACCAATGGGTAAAGTCTTAGCTTCAAAGCCGATAAATGAAATCTTGAGCTTATCGCCTATACTTTTTATTTTTAAGGAAAAGTCTCCGTTCATGTCGGTAATGGTGCCTGACATAAAACGATTGGTTGGATCCAATTCATTAATGTTAACTCCCGCGATCCCTTGACCGTCACCGTCCGAAATAATTCTGCCTCGGATCAGATTGTCTTGTGCAAATAGATTATGTGCCATCAGCAACATGGCCAGTACCGGGAGTAGTTTCCCTGCAAAATTCTTCATAGAGTTGCCTGTATATTTAATTTACTCAAAATACTCTGGATATTGCCCTCATCTGGTTTTCCGCAAACCGGACTTCATCAACTGTCTTGCATTATGCAGGACATCGTTTCGGTACAGTAGCACCTTGTCAATCTGATGGATAACTGCAAACGAACTAGTTTCGATAAGTGTCGCTTTTGCAATATCTCCGTTGTTGAATTTGTAATCTCTGGCCATTACATTGTACAAATTATTATCCTTGATTACTTTCACCTCTGTTCCTGAGTATGAGGCATTGTTATATAGCGACAAGCCGTTCGGTGTCAGTTTGGTGTACAATTTGTAATATGCCTTTTTGCCAGAAGTTGTAAAAGCAGCTGTTTCGTAGGGAATTTGAGCACTTGTAGCTCCGTCGATATAGATGGAGTTGTCCTGGAAATGATATTTCAGGAAGTTGGTCAAAATATTTGACAAAGAGTCTTTTACGATCAGGTCGGTTTGCTGTTTGATCAGATCCCAAGTGGGAAGACCATTGGCTATAGCATCCAAAACGGCCTGATTGGTAGGAGCATAGACCGTATAGTGGAATGTATTGAATGAACGAACGTTAAAGTCCATGCCTACATATTTGGGATCTTTGTAGAATATGCCATATTTTACAGCTTCACTCGAAGTAAACTGGTCGCTGCCTTGCAACAACTTGAAAAATTCGCCAAACTGGCTTTTCAAGGTGGTATCGGAAAGGATTTTGTATACAGAACGATAAGAAGGTAGCAGGGGTGCGTTCACGAAATAAGTCTTGCCATTTCCTCGACCGTTGGTTTCCTTAGTTTGGTCATATACTCTTGTTACTTTCGGCCAGAACGTACTGTTCTCGATGTTTCCACCACCTACAATATGGGTTATGCCGTTTTTTACAATCTTTATTTCACCACCGCCTTTGGTACGGTAATACTCTTTTCCATCTTCAATATCACCAATAACAATATGATAATCGAGGATATCCTCGAATCGGTCATAGATTTCTGAAGCTGAGACCACCCGGATGGAGTCACCGATTATACCAGTTGCTGGTTGGTACTTAAAGGCCGTACCAGTCACCATGTTTGTTTTCGCGATGTATCTGAAGCGGAAGATTTCAGGCTGTATTTTGGCGTAAGATACCGGATCCACGTAATACATACCGGACGATGCGGCGTCAACATCCGTTCGGTCCCAAGGAACAGCAAAACTGTACCTGCTGTCCATAGACAACAAATAGGCATCAAAGCCCTCGTTACTCACTTCGTAATTGAAAACCTTGGTACTGTCATTAACCAGAATGGGAGCCGTAACGGCAACGTATGAAGCAGGTGCATAAATCTTATTGGTCACATAGACGACACCATTGTCGGCCAAATAGGATTTCACCACATTATCCTTCGTAATGCCCATTGGCTGTTTCGCATCGTCGAGAACTTGGTCGAAATTATGTGGAAGTGCGCTCAGGAAAGAGGGTTTCATATGATTCTTAAGCAGAAAGGCCAGCACAAGATTGGGAATATTGTCGATAGACCCGTATTTTTCAATGAGAAACTTACCTCCTCCATTATTGAAAAAATTGGTTATCACATCATTGGACGGCACAAACATGGCACCCATATCGGCTTGCATGCCATCGGTACCACCCATGTTGTAGGTGTTCCAGCCTGGATCATAATCCAAATAACCAGCTTGAATCTCGTCATAATTGTTGTATCTGTTCGTTCCGCTTGAACTATTCATGGAAAAATATTGTTTGGTAAAAATGGAATCCCCGGAAGCCCTGAATTCCGGATGCAAAATCCCATAGTCGTTCGTCACCGATGCATTGTAATAGGGAGCGCAAAACCGATCGAGCATATTGCTAAATAACTGAGTCTCCGGTTTGGTCCGGATAACTTCAGCCATATTGTCGGCTGGTACAAGCACATCATCAAGAATATCTATATAACCGTTCTTGCAGGTTATATCCTTTTCAAGAACTTTCAGACCGAAAATATGGGCATCATTGAACGATCTAGTCTTGCCATTGAAGATGATGGAAAAATCTTCGTCGGTCATACCCTTGAAGTCCATCTGTCTTTGAAGAAAGTGAACCATGGGAACAGGAGTGTCGTCTTTGACCAAGAAAATCCCTTTTTCACGGTAAGCGTCCCATGATTTGTTGTTGGCGGGTAGTTCATTCGGTTGCTGGAAGGTAACTGTGTCGATTACAGACAAAGCGGTGTATCGCCTTAAAGCCTGACCATCCACTGGCCCTTCAATACTGGACATGAGTTCAATAAGATAGGCGTTGTTTATCATGGCGGAATTAAGGAGCAACTTCTTTTGAGACAGTGTCATATCCTCATAAGAACGCACTCCCCAGCTGTTGGTCTGGTAAAAGCGACTGAACGCAACATCATCAGCGACGAACAGGGTTTTACTTCCCGTCAATTTTAGGACTTCAGCATAACCCAAGTCATCAATAAGGCGGAGGAAAGTATTAAAAGTGTATTTGGTTCCTTCGCTGTTGGTGTAACCAACTTCTAATTGCTTATAAATGCTTTCGCCCAGCCATGAAGGTGTGTGGGTTTCAAGATAATAGTCAGAACAACCTGCGGTTAATGCAGAAACGATTAGAAGCAGAGAAATACGAAAGGAAATACCTGAAAAACGGTGTTTCTTCATGATCTTCTTAGATATAAACAATGAATTAGATAAGGTTAATGAGGGTGTAAAGGTCGCTATAAATTTCAACATATTCAAACATTCCATAAGAAATAAGACTATCAAAAAAGCTACTTAATACTATCAAAAAAGCGATTTATGCCTGTTTAGATTGATCTAGAAGGTGCTGATATTCGAATCTACATAAAAAGCGGAGACCTTTTCATTGGCCTCCGCTTTTGAAAATTTGCAACAAGAAATCCTTGTATGTATGGAACAATTCTTATTTTACAATAACCTTTGTAATGCTGTTATTGATTCTAACAAGATAACAACCCGCATCAACGGTAATATCATGAGTACCAGCAGAGACTGTAGATGAAACAACAGAGCCAGTCAGTGAGAATATTGTCACTTTTTCCGCATTGTTCGATATCACTCTGATCATTCTCTTACCACCAATGGCAGTAACGCCATTATCCGTTACATTCTTAATAGCAACTTCGTCATTCTTCAAGAAGGATCTCAAAGCAGCCTCATAGGCAAACAGATCGCTCGATGTTGCTGTGCCCGCTACGCTTACGGCCTCAGCAGTTTCAAGTGCTGTTTTAAACGCATCGTATATAACTTGTTGATATTGTTCCGGTTCTGCACCAACAACAGCACTGTTAAAGGCTGTTCTACCTTTGGGGACTTCTGCTGCGAATACAGTCTTAACAGGAATAAAGTTAAAAACGTAGAATGAGTCAGCAAGGGTCGTGTTGTAGGAAGGCATTACCGTCTGGTCATTGGTCTGATAAAACCAGAAACCATTACTGGTGGAACTTCCAGCAGTTTGTACAGCAAAAGCATTCCCATTGTAATAGATGTTATGAGTACGCCAGTCATCATCGGAACCGCCCCAAGCTGTTTCGAATACGCATTTTTCGGTAATGTTTCGGCCATCCAATAAACTGAACATGGAATACCTTTCGAGGGGTGTTGTAAGATCACCGCCCGACAGCTTGGCTATCGTGACAATCTGAGAACCATCTGCAACGTTCAAGTCTATCACTAACCCTGAGTTACCTACTCCAGGATTTGTTGCGTTGACAAGAATATCAATGCCTGGATTATTCCAGTAGAACATATCTGCTACCTTAATATAATATTCTCCATTTGGCAATTCGTTTTTCGCAAGATATATTGCCATGGCATCCTTGGCTGCAATCAGCGCAGTCTGAACAGCCAGCACATCAGAGATCTCTCCAGTGAACTCTTCATTATTATAGGTGTTAATCAGCTCATCTGTTACGGTCAACATGCTGTCAAGCGTAAACCAATCTGAATAACGATATTTTCCTATAGTCTTTTCACCTTGTACAGATACTTGGGTTGCAACATTAATGCCGTTATAAACCGTGTAGGCGTCTGCTAAAGCAGTTTGAAGGTCATCAAAATAACCTGACAAAGCCGGCATTCCAGTATAACTCAATTGGAAATTGTCAAAGATGGTCCAACTGTTACCCTGAGGAGTTCCAGAATTTTTCAGACCAAAAGTCAACTTTCCGTCATCACCAACGTATGAAGATACCTGATTGTTGCCGTATTTACCTGCTGCAAACATCTGACTTGCAACGTCCATGTTATTTGGGAAAAGAATTCCATTAGCATCAACCCAATTTCCAGATGTAGCACTGCAAGTCTTATCAGAAAAGACAGAGCTAATCAGGGTAGTTTTAGAATTAGCATACAATACAACTGGCATGATTTCAGTTCCATTATCATATGCTGCTTCTAATGCATCCGAGAAATTTCCAGGTCTGTGGAAGCCTTGAACTGTCACCTTATATTGTCCCTTACGCAAGCCTGTGATTGTTTGATTGAAATCTAAGGTCGATTTGCCAAAGAGTTCGTATTCAGAATAATTGGCTGCGCCAGTAGCACCATTCCAACCAGTACCGGCATTGGTACTAAAATCCGGATTGACTATCAACGAAGTCAGTATGATAGGACGTTCTTCCGTGGCATTATCCATTTGGAAGTTCTGCAATGCACTGCTTAGCGCAACTTTGGCAGCTTCTGTGTTCGCAACATCCAAGAGATGGTTGTCGTAAATACCTTGTGCCGTTGCAATAGCAGCATTGACAGTTGTTTTAACTTCAGAACCAACATAGGTGGCTACAGTATCAGTAGCTACTCCAATGCTGGTAAGTAGACTTGAATAGACAGCAATGGAGGCGTTCACTGTATTTATTGCAGCGTTCATACGCGAAATGGATGCATTTAAGGCAAGCTCTTCAGGGCTGCTTATTACACTGTTGGCTTGGGTGATAGCATCAGCAAGCTCGGTGGATGCTGCAGTCTGGATTACTCCGGTGATACTGCCGCCTGTCGTTACCAATGTGCTCAATGTATTGGAAAGAGCCACCAAATCGACACCTTGAAAATACAATTTGAAATCATCTGCAGCAATCCAGTTGGCAGTTGCGCTAACAGCTTTCATACCTATTGTCAGCGTGTGGTCGACAACGATAATGTTATCAAGTGTATATAAAGCGGAGTCACCTACTTCAATGGAAGTCAGTCCACCAAAAAGAGAAACACCGGTTGGTGAAGTGGCCAAGGGTGGTGTGTTTCCTTGCTGAAGAGCCTGAGCAGTTGCCGTGAACTTATATTTACCGTTGGGGACCTGCATGGATAATGTTTGGCTAATCGATACATTGGGTACACTTCCTGGAGAGGCAACCCACTTTTCGATAAAATTAGTTCCGGTTTTCTTAGGCCAATCATTGTTCTGTACACCAAAGCCGCTATTTGTCCATCCAGTAGCACCATCTTCAAAGCCTGGGCTTATAAGCAATCCCGTCAGGTCAACAGGAACATCTTGGGTTGCGAGTTTGGCACTTTCCAATAAGGTATTGATCCTGTAACTTTCCATGGCAGCTTTCAAAACAATGACCGCAGTCGAAATATCAGCAATGGACGTGCTGGTCAGATAGGTAGAAGCAGCGGTAATCGCAGTTGACAATGCAGTGGGATTCAATGCAGTAGCCAGCTTTATCGTCGTGTCAAGTTCGGCGATGCTCAGTGAAATGATCGGTTCAAATATCCACTTGTTTTGACTGGTAATACCCTTATCCATCCATATGGTACTTCCAGATGTCGGATCATCATAGCCAGGGCCTTTACCGTCCGATGAATTGCCATCCGTAACCTTTGTAATGATGCAATAAGCTACGTTTGTCGTGTTGTCAACGAAAAATTGCTGACGGTTGTTACCGGTTTTAGTAGCATAAGAACCTTCATAAGCGTTGTTGTGGGTCATAAAATTGCCACTCTCTTTCTGTTGCATGGTGAAAGACTGGTTTGAGCTGTTTACGGTAATTTTAAAAATCTGATAAAGAGAATCAACTGATGACGATTGGAGGATAACCGAATTACCTCCCGTTCCGGTTCCACCGATGTAGGTGCTGGAAGTTGCATTCCGTATTCGGTAATAGCCGCCATTCACTGGCAAACTTGCTCCGAACAACTCTAAACCTGCCATAAATAGCAGGCTTAAGATAGTTAAAGTAAATTTTCTCATAGATACTCAATTTAAAGGTTAATAAAAAAAGAATGTATTATTAAAAAAAGAAATCTGAGAGTGGCAACATACCACTGAATCACCAAAATCCAGCATAATCATATACAATTATACGTATTACAACCAAAAAATACTCATTGTTTATTGCTTTTTTTTGGAATATTTTCCAGTTTTTTCCAAAACAGAAGATAATACAGACATTCCAACTCACCAGCAACGATAAATCGGATATGATCTTAATGTTATTTAAGGTTCGTTTATTCTAAACAGTCGTTTTTCGTGACTCGGCATAGTCGAAGCAAGCTTCGCCTCTGCACTCGCTACTTAAAACGTTGTATTACGACAAGCAAAGATAGTATTCAATCCATGAAAACAAAAAGCAAACTCGTTTTTTTTAGTTGAGCTATGAGCCCCTCAAAAATTCACGCGCGTCAGGAAGTTGCTGTCCCGCTTGTTGGCAGGCTCCTGATTCAGCAGATCGATGATGGGATCGTTGTCCATCTGTTCGTCTGTCAGGACGTAGGGTTCGTATTTTTTATAGCGCGGGGTTTTTTCAAGCTTGCTGGTATACAGGGTGCGCTTCCACTCATCGCGTTTTTGGTTGGCTTCTTGGGCTTTACGAAGCTCATCGTCCGTCATTTTTTGTATACGGTCACCTGCATGAGGAATGTTCTGGATGTTGAAGCCAGTAGCCAACAGCGTCACTTTGAGCTGGTCGCCCAAATCGTTGTCGAAGGAAATACCCCAGATCACTTCCAACCGAGAGGTGAATTTCTTCATGAATTCGTTGATCTGCCCCATTTCGTGCATGAATAAACCTTTTGTTTCGCTGCAGGAAATATTGAACAGCACTTTCTTGGCATTGAATACGTCGTTGTTGTTCAACAACGGAGAGTTCATGGCATCGGTCATAGCATCCGAAACACGGGTTTCACCAACGCCGTAACCCGTACTCATGATGGCTACGCCACCATCTTTCATCACACGGCTCACGTCGGCGAAGTCCAGATTGATGTGACCGGGAACGGTGATGATTTCAGCAATGCTTTTGGCAGCGATGGTCAGGGTATCGTCGGCCTTCTTGAAGGCGTCCTTGATTTCGAGATCGGGATAAATTCGGCGAAGCTGTTCGTTGTTGATAACCAACAGAGCGTCTACATGCTTGCTCATTTCTTCCACGCCGTCTAGTGCCTGATCAATCTTGGAATCGCCTTCCCACTCAAAGGGAATGGTTACGATGCCAACGGTTAGGATGTCCATGCTTTTGGCCACTTCAGCAACGACAGGTGCAGCGCCGGTTCCGGTTCCACCACCCATACCGGCCGTGATGAAGACCATGCGGGTATCGTCACTCAAAGCCTTGCGGATGTCTTCCAAACTTTCTTCGGCTGCCAAACGGGCTTTAGAGGGGTCATTTCCGGCGCCTAAGCCTTTGGTAGTCTCAATGCCAAGTTGCAACCGGGTTGGAACCTGTGAATGCAGCAACGCCTGATTGTCGGTGTTGCATAGCATAAAGGTCACATCCTGGATGCCTTCCTTGTACATATGGTTTACGGCATTGCTTCCGCCACCACCAACTCCGATGACCTTAATGATGGTCTTTGCCATCGTGGGAAAATCAAAATCCAAAAAATCTTCCATATTCGTAGCGTTGATCAGTTATCGTTATTGAGAAATTCAGTGATGCTTCCAAGAATATTCTTGAAACTGCCTGTTTTATCTTTGGGAGGCCTTGGCGGTTTGGGAGTTTTCGGAGGTTTGACATGCTTTTCCTTGACTTGTTTTGGTTGCATGATAGGCTTAAATGGTTCTGGAGCGAAACCATCCAATGTTTGTTCCTGAACCACTGGGGTTCTTACTACCTCGACGAAAGGTTCTTTTTCAACGATGGCAAAGCATCCATCCTTACCCTGCAAAATCAAACCGACGCAACGGGCATACTCAGGTTTTCCAAACAGGACGGCCGAAGTTGCATCCAAATATAATGAGGGATCACCCTTGCGGACCAGCAGGCCTGTCTTACGCGCCATTAGTTTTTCAAGGTCAGGCAGTTTGGAGGCTCCGCCGGTTATGACGATGCCTGAAAGCAATTTATTTGGTTCGATGCCGGAACGATTGATCTGTGCCCAGATATTTTCTACGATTTCTTCGATACGGGCAACCAAAATTTCATTGATTTCCTGATCTTCTTTGGAGAAGGGTTCTTCACCTTCAACGCCTTCAAATTCAGAGAAATGTAAGGCTGTACCTTTCAACAGTTTCAGGCTTTCGGCATCTTCCTCGTCGAGGTTGAGTTGCAACAAGTCCAATGTAAGGTTTCTGCCACCGAAAGGAAGCACGGAGACATAACGGACCAAGTCGCCTTTATAAATGCAGACGGACGTGGTTTCAGCACCAAAATCAACACAGACAACGCCTTTGGCTTTCTCTTCGGGCATTAGGACGGCTTCTGCTGAAGCGATGGGTCCAAGTTCCAGATTGGCACTCAGCTTGATGCTTTCAAATGCGGTCTCCGTCTTTCTGGCCAGGTCTTCGATACCGCCGACCACCTTGAAGTGGGCGTCCACCCGTTTGGGCGTAGTGCCGATGGGACTGCGGTCGAGTTTGCCGTCTACCAGAAATTCCTGCTGAAAAACGCTGATGGGGTAAAAATCGTCAGGCAGGTTCTCGGGAATCTGATCGTTCAACTCATCAAGATCGTTTTCTGTAAACAACTCCGTACCGGCAAACTGCGAAAAAACATTAACATCCTTGGTACGAAGGGTATAACCATTTATACCGACATAAACATGGTTCACCACCAACGGTGGTGTTTGTGAATTGCTCAAGTCTTCTTTGAGTTTTCTCACAGTGCCGGCCACATCTTCAATATTGTGTACGATACCTCGACGAATTTCAGAATCGGAAGGCATCTGCTTCAGGGCAATAATACGGAGCTCTCCGTTCTCCTCCTTTTTACCCAGACCTGCAACGATTCTTGAACTACCAAGATCTATCGCCATTACATAATCGGCTGTTCCTTTCATATCATTCCTCTTTTTTGGTACATATTATCTGTTTCTTATATTTGACGCTAATGCTGGAATACTTTTCCCAGCCTGCTTTAGGCAAGGCTTTCTTATAAAAAAGTTTCAGCCTGTCCAGTTTCTCTTCCACATCGTTTGGAAGTCCTAACGCTATTTCATAATCCCCGACTCTGGGGATCAAAATCCACTCCCCGCTGGGTTCCACAAAAATTTGTACGATCTGCGCATCCCAGAACGGATCCTGGCGAAGCAACAGAGCCATACGGTAAAGCCTCCGAATATAGACGGAATCCTTGATGGAACCCGATGCCACCAATACGTTGGCTGCTGAATTGTAACTGATCTCCAAACGCTGTCCGGATGCATCGACGTAAAAATTGCCGTTGTCCTGCATCACATGGAGTATCGGTGAATATTGCCAAATCCGAACGATGATTTTGCCCGAATTGGTGGAAAAACATTCCACTCTTCTGACCATTCGCATCACGGATACTACGAATTCCACCCTCTTGTAACGGATTTCGTCGAGCCGCTGCCCGACCAGTCCCAGGTTGTTCAATTGCATGAGATGCCTAACTTCAGGCGTACTCACAAAAGCACGGTCTGTACTGTCCATAACCTGAATAACGACTTCCCTGCATTTTTGTCTTCCTGGAGCATCCGAAAATTGCACGATGGCAAAAATCAGATAAGCCAGCATAGCCAGGGCCGCCAATATTCCAAGTATCTTCTTCAGCATGCTTCGTAGCGTTTTGTAAGCTCGGGCACGAGCGTGTCAATACTTCCGGCGCCCAAAGTTACCAAGATTTCTGGTTTCTTTTGGGTTAATATGTCAAAAACTTTTTCGAGTGAAGTCACTGTTTTTGAGCGACTCGTCACGTTGGCGAGAATCATCTCGGATGTGACTCCTGGAATGGGCAATTCGCGTGCCGGATAGATGTCTAAAAGGATGAGATCGTCGAGTTCAGACAGGACTTCAGCGAACGCATCGGCGAAATCACGAGTACGGCTATAGAGGTGTGGCTGAAAGATGCCGGTGATTTTTTTTCCGGGGTAAAGTTCCTTGATGGAACGGATGCTGGCACGCAATTCTTCGGGGTGATGGGCGTAATCATCGATATAGACGAAATCGTCCCGGCGTACTTGGAAGTCAAATCGGCGTTTGCTGCCTTTGAAGCAGGCCAGTCCACTACGAAGTTCTTCATCCGTGACTCCGCACAGATGAGCCAGTGCCATCGCTGCAACAGCGTTTTCCACATTGATGCGGATGGGCACACCCAATTCCATATTCAGAATGCTTCCACCTGGATAATGAAAATCGAAATATAGCCTGCCGTTTTCATAATGCACCTTTTCACCGTAAAAGTCGGCCTGTTCCTCGACACTGTAGGTAAAGGCTTTGGCGCCTTTTTGCAGGCGGTATCTGAGCGGAAGCCCTTTCTTGATGACCAAGCAACCGTCCGGGCGAATCAGTTCGGTGAAGTGTGCGAAACTTTCCAGGTATTCCGTATGGGTGTTGTAAATGTCCAGATGATCGGCGTCCACCGACGTGATGACGGCCATAAAAGGTGTCAGTTGATGAAAGGAACGGTCGTATTCATCGGCTTCAATCACTGTCAAATCGCTTTTGTCGCTCAACAGCAGGTTGGTGTTGTAATTGTTTGAAATGCCACCCAAAAAAGCATTGCAATCAACGTGGGATTGCTTTAAAAGATGGGCAGTCAACGTAGTGGTAGTCGTTTTTCCATGTGTTCCGGCAATGCAGAGGCTACGGCTGTCCTGAGAAACCGCTCCCAGCACCTGGGCCCGTTTGAGAATCTTGAAACCATTTTTCCTAAAGAAGCGAAGCCCGGCATGGTCTTCGGGAACAGCGGGCGTTCGCACAACGAGCGTTGCGGCAGGATCCTGAAAATCAAGGGGAATGGCGGCTGAATCCTCGGTGTAGTGCACTTCGATGCCTTCAGCCTCCAATTGAAGGGTCAAAGGTGTCTGTGTGCGGTCGTAACCGGCAACAACCTTGCCCCTGGTATGAAAATACCTGGCCAGGTTGCTCATGCCGATACCGCCGATGCCGACGAAATATATATGGGAGTAGTGATAAGACATTGTTTTACACCTTTATCAGTTTGAAAATTTCATCGGCAATGCGTTCAGCAGAGTCGTGCTGGGCCAGTTTCAGAATATTGGAACTCAGTTTGGCGAGTTTCTCGGGTTGATGAATCAATGCAAGTGCCCGCGGAATGAGTGTGGAGCGGGCTTCAGCGTCTTTGACCATGACCGCTGCATCCTCTTTGACCAAGGCCAAGGCATTTTTTGTTTGATGGTCTTCGGCTACATTGGGTGAAGGCACCAGAATGACCGCTTTCTGCAATAGGCAGAGTTCTGAAATGGAACTTGCTCCTGCCCTGGAAATAATCAGGTCGGCAGTGGCATATGCCAGATTCATCTTATTGACGAACTCGACAATCTGCACGTTTTTCAGCGTTCGACCAGCAAGTCGTTCCAGAATCTTTTTATAATAATACGTGCCTGTTTGCCAGAGGACCTGCAAATCGGTAGCCGATTCCAGTTCATCCATATAGACCATCAGGCTTTCGTTCAACGTACGGGCACCCAAACTTCCACCAATGATCAACAAGGTCTTTTTTGAAGGATCCAGATGGTAGAATTCCTGACCTTTGGCCTTTAAGTCCTTGCCAGCCAACAAATCCTGACGCACTGGATTTCCAGTCAGCAAGAGCTTTTCGGCAGGAAAGAAGCGTTCCATACCGGAATAGGCAACACAAATTTTCGAAGCTTTAGAGGCTAGCAATTTATTGGTGACACCAGCATACGAATTCTGTTCCTGGATAACGGTGGGTACTCCATTCGCAGCTGCAGCCCTCAAAAGGGGCCCGCTGGCATAACCACCGACCCCGACAGCCACCTGCGGCTTGAAGGTTTTGATGATGCGCCTAGCCTTTACCAAGCTTTTAAGCACCATATACAAGGTCTTGATGTTTTTGAGCGGATGGGCACGGTCGAAACCACGGATGGGTAAACCGATGATTTCATAACCGGCTGCTGGAACGCGCTCCATCTCCATACGGCCTTCAGCACCGACAAAGAGGATCTTGACCCGTTCGGGATACCTGGCCTTCAAGGCATTCGCGATGGAAATGGCCGGAAAAATGTGGCCACCTGTGCCACCGCCTGAAACAATGATGCGAATTTCGTTCATAGCTGTAGTTTTTTAAATACCATATTCTTTAGAAACATCGTGTTCCTCCATTTGGAGCGCCTCTTCTTCTGGTGTAACCTCATTCGAGTTATTTTCTTCTGAAACCGCGAATCGGCTCACACTCAGGATGATTCCAAAATAGATGCAGGTAATGATGGTCGAAGTTCCTCCCCGACTGATAAGCGGCATGGGCTGCCCAGTCACCGGACCAGCACCAACGGCCACCAGCATGTTCACAAAGGCTTGAAGCCCAATCATCATGGCTGAACCCATCACCAAAAGCATGGGGAATATTTTGGTGCACTTCTTGGCGATGCGCAACCCTCGATACATCAGGACCAGGTATAGGAATGGGATGAGCAAAGCTCCAAACCAGCCCATTTCTTCAATGATAATGGCATAAATAAAGTCGGAATACGCCTGTGGCAAATAATCGCGCTGCGTACTGTTACCAGGGAAAACGCCAGTGACCGAACCGTTCGCGATGGCCATCTTTGCGTGCGCCGGTTGGTAATTAGCTTTGGTTATTTCAAAACCGGCTTCCATCACACCGGGTTCGTGCAAGAACATACGGTTGTGCCAGGTTTCCCATCTAGGAATCTTGTCAATCTTAGGAATCAAGTACAACAAAGAGACAAACAAGCCTCCGGCCACAACAACAACCAGCAGCAATCGAACCAATTGTTTCCATGGAACTCGTCCGAAAATCAACAGAACATAGACCACAATGCAAAGCAACAAGGCTGTGGAAAGGTTTTCACCGACAATAAGAACGGCAAAACCACCCGTCAGAACCAAGATGATCCAGAAAGAAATCTTGAGTTGCTCCTGCGATCGCTGACTTTTACTCAGGATAAAGGCTGTTAGGATGATCATCGATAATTTTGCGAACTCCGAAGGCTGGAACTGGATGCCGAAGAATTCAATCCAGCGGGAAGCATCATTCACACGGACACCAATGATAGGTGTAAGAATCAGTAGGATGACCGCAATGAACAACGTAATGAATCCGAGCAAGGATGCATGCCTGTAATGGAAATTGTGAATGATGATGACCACCACGGTTCCCAACAACAGAAACATGGCATGCCTCATAATAGGCCCCGTCGTGTTGTGGGAACGGTACGTCAGGGTACTTGAAGCGCTGTAAACTTCAATCAGCGAAACGATACAGAGTACAGCGTATAGTATCCAGACAATTTTGTCTCCCTTGAACAGTTGATAGACCTTTTGCATTCTTTTACAGTTTTAAGACACCTTGTTTAAACTGCTCACCCCTGTCTTCGTAGTTCCTGAACAAATCAAAACTGGCGCAACAGGGTGAAAGCAAGACGGTATCGCCCTTTTGTGCGTGTTCGTAGGAAAGCTTCAAGGTTTCCTCCATCGATCGTGCATCGAAGGTTGCGGGCACTTTTCCGTCAAAGAATTCGTGTAGTTTGGTATTGTCCACACCTAAATATATGAGCGCGTGGCATTTTTCCATGACCAAATGTTCGATTTCAGAATAATCGTTGCCTTTGTCGGTGCCTCCCAGAATAAGCACCACCGGTGTGGTCATCGATTCCAACGCATACCAACAGGAGTTCACGTTGGTGGCTTTGGAGTCGTTGATGTAGGTCACACCGCGGACCACAGCCACTTTCTCGAGCCGGTGCTCCACGCCTTCGAAACTATTGAGTGCTTCCCGAATATTTTCCTTGCGAATCTTGGTGATGTTGGCTGAAACCGCCGCCGCCAAAGAGTTGTAAAGGTTGTGGGTCCCCATCAGGGAAAGTTCGTCCTGTTCAATCTGGAATTGTTGTTCGGGGGTGTCTATCACCAGCAAGTGATTCTCGATGAAGGCCTTAATACCCGAACCCCTTTTAAGGGAGAAAGGGAACTTTCGGGCGCGAATGACGCGTCTAGCCACTTCGGCACGAATCAAAGGGTCATCATTCCAATAAATGAAGGAATCGGCTTCGGTCATATTCTGAAGAATGCGAAATTTGGCGTCCACGTATTCCTGCATGTTGTAGTTGTAGCGGTCCAAATGGTCGGGTGTGATGTTGAGCATGATGGCCACATCCGCCTTGAAATCGTACATGTTATCGAGTTGGAAACTACTCAGTTCCAGCACATAATAATCAAATTGCTTCTCCGCCACCTGCCAGGCAAAACTGCTGCCGATATTACCTGCCAAGCCCACGTTCAAACCGCCACCTTTGAGGATGTGGTAAGTAAGCAGCGTCGTGGTCGTTTTACCGTTGCTCCCGGTGATGCAAATCATCTTGGCATCCGTGTAGCGGCTGCCGAATTCGATTTCAGAAATGATGTGTACGCCTTTTTCTTTCAACGCTTTAATTAGCGGTGCCTTGTCGGGAATACCCGGGCTTTTCACCACTTCGTCTGCATTCAATATCAGCGCTTCGGTGTGCTGTTTTTCTTCCCAGGCAATGCCGCGTTTGTCCAGTTCCGCTTTGTATTGGGACTTGATTTCAGCCATATCCGAAACGAATACGTCAAAGCCTTGTTTTTGAGCGAGAATTGCCGCTCCGGTGCCACTTTCCCCAGCACCCAGGATTACCATTCGCTTCATAATCAACGCATTTTAAGGGTTGCAATAGCCAAAACTGCCAGAATCATACCGACAATCCAGAAACGGATGGTGATTTTTGATTCGGGTATAGCCCTGGTTGGTTTTTGGAAGATGGCATCGATGCCTGCGAAACCTTGTTTTTGGAAATGATGGTGCAAGGGTGCCATCTTTAATATGCGCTTCCCGACTCCAAACCGCATCTTGGTGTATTTGAAATAATAGCGTTGCGTCAGAACAGACAAATTCTCCACCAGAAAAATACCGCAGAAAATAGGAATCAGTAATTCCTTGCGAATAATAAGGGAGAATACAGCAATGACACCACCCAGCATCAGGCTGCCCGTATCACCCATGAATACCTGGGCAGGGTACGAGTTGTACCAGAGGAAACCGATGGTTGCACCGATAAAGGCAGCCGCATACACCACCAACTCTTCGGTACCAGGTATATACATGATATTCAGGTAGGAAGCCCAAACTATATTAGACGACACATAGGCCAGCACTAAGAGTACCACCCCGATGATGGCCGAAGAACCGGTGGCCAGTCCATCCAGACCATCGGTCAGATTTGCACCGTTTGAAACAGCGGTCACGATAAAAATGACCACGACGATGAACAGTATCCAGCCGGCTGCCTGCTTGTGTTCTTTCATTTTATTGAACAAACCGGCATAATCCATGTTGTTGTTCTTAAAGAACGGAATGGTTGTTTTGGTGGACTTCACTTCATTCTGACGGTAATGGACATTCTGAACCTTTTCATTGCGGAACACTTCCACATTTTCGCGAATCACAACCTGAGGGCTTAGGTAGAGCACTATGCCAACGATCAGGCCGATACTGATTTGTCCGAGAATTTTGAACACACCCTTCAGCCCTTCCTTGTCTTTTTTGAAAACCTTGATGTAGTCGTCTGCAAAGCCGATGGCTCCCAACCAAACGGTGGAAATGATCATCAGAATGATGTAGATGTTGTTCAGTTTTGTCAGCAACAGCACCGGAATGAGGATGGCCGCCAAAATAATGACTCCCCCCATAGTTGGTGTACCTTTTTTGCTCATTTGGCCTTCCAGGCCCAGGTCGCGGATGGTCTCTCCAATCTGCATGCGTTGCAGTTTGGCAATAATGCGCTTGCCGATGGTCGTGGCTATGAACATCGACAGGATGAAAGCTATGGAAGACCGGAATGAAATATAATGGAACATCCCGGCTCCGGGGAAATCCAATGAATCCAGATATTTGAAAAGTTCTACTAACATGGTTCCGGCTTATTTCATGGTGGAGTAAACTTCTGCAATCACTTTCTTATCGTCAAAGGGGTATTTGGTGCCCTTGATGTCTTGGTAATCTTCATGACCTTTGCCGGCCACTAGAATCACATCACCCGGCTTAGCCAGCATGCAAGCAGTGCGAATGGCTTCCTTGCGGTCAACGATGCAAAGTACCTTGGCCCGGTCACCTGCATCAACACCTTCATACATATCGTTCAGAATATCTTGCGGTTCTTCAAAACGGGGATTGTCTGAAGTCAATATCACCTTGTTGCTGCCCGATAGGGCCTCTTTGGCCATGATGGGCCGCTTGCCCTTATCACGGTTTCCGCCAGCACCTACTACGGTGATGACTTCGCCTTCCACCAGTTCATTGATACTTTTCAGTACATTCTTCAAGGCATCGGGCGTGTGCGCATAATCCACAATGGCCAGGAAGCCCTTGGGGGAACGCATGAATTCGAGGCGTCCTGATACAGGTCTCAGCGTACTTAAAACTACTAAAATATCCTCCGGATCCTTGCCCAACAGACAAGCCGCCCCATAGATTGCCAGCAGATTGGACACGTTAAAAAGTCCGATGAATTGGACGCTGACTTCGCGTCCGTTGATTTCGAGCTGCATGCCCTCGAAGTGGTTTTCCAACACACGTGCCTTGAAATCGGCCAGTGTCCGGGTGGAATAGTCGTATTTGGAGGCTTTAGTATTTTGAAGCATCACCGAACCGTTCTTATCGTCGGCGTTGGTCAGTGCAAAAGCATTCTTGGGTAGGTTGTCAAAAAAGAGCTTCTTGGCTTTCAGGTAGTTTTCGACGGTCAAATGGTAATCCAAATGGTCGCGGGTCAGGTTGGTAAAGATACCACCGACAAATTGCAAGCCAGCGATACGTCTTTGATCGACGGAATGGGAACTGACTTCCATAAAGGCATATTCGCAACCGGCTGAAACCATTCTGGCCAGCAGTTCATTGATAGCCAAGGCGTCGGGCGTGGTATGAGTGGCGTGGATAGCCTCATCATCCACATAATTGCAAACCGTAGACAGCAATCCTGCTTTGTGACCGAATTTGCGGAAGACTTCGTATAGTAGGGTGGCGATGGTCGTTTTTCCGTTGGTTCCGGTGACTCCGACCAATTGCAGTTTCTTGGAAGGATTTCCGTACCAGTTGCAGGCCAGCATGCCGAGCGCTTCATCACTGTTTTCCACCTGAAGGAAACAAACACCAGCCGGGCAATTTTCTGGAAGTTCCTGACAAACCACGGCAACAGCACCTTTTTCAATAACTTGCTGAATGTATTGGTGTCCATCCGATTGGGTACCTTTCTGAGCCACAAAAAGGGAACCTTGTTCCACTTTGCGGGAATCAAAGCACAGGTTGGAGATTTCAACACCTGTTGTTCCGATGCAGTTTTTGAGGACCAGGTCCTGGATGAGGTCGCTGAGTTTCATTCCTTTATTTTTAAATTTCCAATGTAAGGCCGATGCGCTGGCCCTTGCGTATGTATGTTCCTGGCTGAATGGATTGCTTACAGACCTTTCCATGTCCGCTCAAAACAATATCCAAGCCCATAATGCCCAGCAGATAAACAGCATCCCTGGCACCCATGTTCAAAACATTCGGCATCAGTTTGCCACCGACCGAACGGGAAATCAACAGCATGTTTGTGCCGGAAGACTTCAGCTCAACCCACTCGGGGCCATTGGCTGAAAAAACACCTACAGGCATGTTAAGATAGGTCAGTGCCGTTTTCATGGCGGAACGGTTGCCCGCCTTGACCATCGGATACAACGGTTTCAGGGAGTCAGCTTTCGCTGTTTTTTTCTTCTCATTTGGAGTAGGATCTCCAGGCTGCAGCCTCAATGCTCTGGCATATATCCTTTCAGCCATTTCTTTATAAACGCCACCAGCTTGGTGTCCGCCGGAAGGCTTTTCACCCTTGGGGTCACGAATCACGACAATGCCACTGTATTTCGGTTTGTCGGCAGGGAAGTATCCGCAGAAAGAAACCTGATGGCTCAAGCCACCACCACTTCCGTAATTCAATTGGGCAGTTCCGGTTTTACCAGCAATGGTTACCACTTTTGTCATCACGCTCTTACCGGTACCGTGAAGGCCCACCACACTGTCCAGCATCAGTCGGATCTGAGTCAGTGTGTTGTCCGAACAAATCTTCTCACGGATGGTTTCAGTCGTGAATCCCTGTACCATTTGACCATTTCTGGAGAAGCCTTTGACAAAGAACGGACGAATGAGTTTCCCGTTGTTGGCTATGGCATTGTAGATGGACAAGGTATAAATGGGAGGTACTGTAGCCACATAACCTATGGCCATCCAAGGCAAGGACCCCGGTGACCAATAATAAAATTTACAACCCGGGTAAGGAATTCTTGGGCTGGCTGAACCCGGTATTTCCAATTTCATCTTGTCAAACAGTCCCAACCGCTTCAGTCCGTCTATGTACTTCATTGGTTGCGAATGGTAATAGCGGTCAATGAGTTTGGACATCCCTACGTTTGAAGAAAACCAGATTGCCTTTTTGGCGCAAATCATTCCGTAGCCACCCTTATCGGCATTGTGGTCGCGCATGTGCTGTTTATACATGATCACATTACCATTTTCCGCATCCACCGGGTCGTCCGGGTGAATGTAACCGTCTTCCAGCCCGACCATCATCGAGAACGTCTTAAATGTGGAACCCGGCTCACTTTGGTCGGAAACGGCGAAATTCTTTGTTTCGGCATATTCGCCCGAAGTGGTCAACCCCAGATTGCTGATGACTTTGACTTCACCTGTGGCGACTTCCATCAGCATGACGGTGCCTGAAGATCCGTGGATTCGGTTCAGTTCGCGACGGAGCGCCGTTTCTGCAATATCCTGCATGGCCACGTCGATGGTGGTGACCAAGTCTATTCCGTCAATCGGATTGACTTGGTTGACATCTATATATTTGCCGGCAATTTTACGATGCACGCACTTGCCGGACTGACCTTTCAGCAGGGTGTCATACCGAAGTTCCAACCCGTTTTTACCGCCTTTGGTGAAATCGCCGTAGATATCGCCGATGGTGCGGGAAGCCAGCGATCCGAACGGTTTCTTGCGCTGGAGGTATTTGCGGACGTACAAACCGCTTTTGTACTGACCTTTGCTGAACAGCGGGAATTTATAGATTTCCTTCAGGTCGAGGTAATTGATTTTGACGTGGCTCACCTGCCAGGCGGTACTCTGCTTATGCATGCCTTGCAGCAGATGTTGTTGATATTGAAAGGGCGATTTGTCTTTCAGCTTGGCAGCAAGACGGGAGCTCAGGGGGAGCAAATACTTCATCAGCGTATCTTCCTCGACGGTCTTGAAGTCCATCAATAAGGTATAGCTGGGAACGGTGCTGGCCATCAGTTGACCATCGCAAGACAAAATGTTTCCGCGGTTGGCCGGCACGTCCCGGTTTTCCTGCCTATCCTTGAAGGCTTCCTTGTTCCAGGCTTTACCTTCCACAAATTGAATTTTGCCCACATTGTACAAAATGATCAAGACGGGCACGAAGAAAAAGACCACCAAGATGGTATAGCGGTTTCGGATTTCCTTGCGGATTTCCTCGTTCTGCTGTGTATTTTTAGGTTGCTCGGCCATCTTACTTTTCCTCCAAATCTTTTGCAATGGTATACGGCGGAACCGTGGAATTCTCCAGTTCCATCCCCTTTTGAATAATCATGTCCTGAACGAAGGATTGCCTGCTTTCACGCATCAAATCGGAGGTGCGGGTCAATGCTTCGTATTTAGCTTCAGTCAGCTCTTTCTGCAGGGAATCAATTTCGGAAAGCCGCATGATGACGGCATAATGGTTGCTGATGTAAACGATGATCAGACCCACCATCAGCAGCAGCAATAATGCATTCCGGCGCATGACATCCGTGGTCATGAAGCTGCCGTCCAGCAATTCATTCAGGAATACCCGATAGGAACCTTTGCGGTTACCGGCTTCCTTTTGCTTTTTAGTGCGTTTATCGTTTTCCATCTTATTTCAGTTCTCTATTTCTTTTGGGCAATGCGTAATTTGGCACTTCTGGACCTTGGATTCAGCGCCTGTTCCTGCTCATCGGCTATAATCACCTTGTTGTTGATGAGTTTGAATGGGGTTAGGAAATTCCCGTAAAAATCCTGTTCGCTTTTGCCTTCGAAATTGCCAGTCTTGAAAAAATTCTTGACCAGACGGTCTTCGAGCGAATGATAGGTCATCACCACCATACGGCCACCCGGCTTCAAAGCTTCTAGGGACTGCAAAAGCATTTCTTCCAGCGCCTGCATTTCCTGGTTCACTTCGATGCGCAATGCCTGAAAGACTCTGGCCATATCTTTTTTCTCCTTTTCACGGAAGAAAAACGGACGGATAACTTCCAAAAAATCAGCGACGGTTTCAATGGAAACTTCCGAACGGGCTTTTACCAATGCTGAGGCGATTTTTCTTGAATTCTTTAATTCCCCGTACTGGTAAAAAATGTTCGCCAGCTTTTCTTCTGAATACGTGTTGACAATGTCTGAAGCCTTCAGTCCAGCTTTCTGGTTCATCCGCATGTCCAGTGCCCCTTCTTCGAAACGGAAGGAGAAACCTCGTTCGTTGTCGTCAAAGTGGTGGGAGGAAACGCCCAAGTCGGCCAGGATGCCGTCCACGTGGGTTTCGCCATGAAATTTTAGAAAATTGCTGAGGTATCGGAAATTGCTCCGCACAAAAATGAAACGCGGATCGTCCGGAATATTCTGTTCAGCATCCTCATCCTGGTCAAAGCCATAGAGCTTGCCCTTTTTAAGGTGCTTGATGATTTCTTTGGAATGGCCGCCACCACCGAAGGTTACGTCCACATAGACACCGTTCGGTTTGATGACCAAACCGTCCATACACGCCTGAAGCATTACGGGGACATGATATTCGCTCATGGTAAAGCAGGTTACTTATTTTGACAGGAGTTCCCGCATTTTTTGCCCGAACACCTCCGGAGCAATGCGGGGTTTTTCCAAAGCCTCTTTGGGCCAAATTTCCAAGGTATTGTCCACTCCCAGAAAGCGGACTTCAGATTCGATACCGACCAGACATAGCAACTGTTTAGAAATCAGAATGCGGCCGCTGCTATCGGGCACCACTTCTTCTGCATCAATCATAAACTGCCGGTACAGTTCCTGTTGCTCCGGTTCCCAGCGATTCAGGCTGGCCCGCAGATTGAGCAACTCTTCTTCCCAAACGTCCAGGGTGTATACCGTGATGCAATTCTGGAAAACATCCTTGCGCAAATACAACTTCTGTCCTTCGTCCTGAAGAAGCTGCTTTCGGAATGCCGCCGGTATGAAAACCCTGTTCTTGGCATCTAATTTTGCTACTATGTTCCCTAAAAATCGCATTTGCTGCTGTTTATGCTATTTAATTCTTGCAAAAATACAGAATACGCACCACTTTTCCACACATTTCCCCACAATTTTTATCAACAAAAGTTATGAATACGTTGTCAACTAGTTATCAACATACTATCTACTTAATTCATTGTGTTTTAACGAAATAATCAACAATTTAAAAAAAATATCTTGTTGACAAATCACGGACATTATTTTGCATTGTTTTTGTCTTAAAGAATTAACTTCTATTGAATCCCGCAATTTTTTTATTCCTCAAAAATTCGGTACTTTTGCGTGGTTTCAAATGTAAAAAAAGGAAAAATTGAAAAAGGAAGCCCAAAGTAAAGTATTGAAAATCAACGTTCGGGAAGTTTTGCGTTCAAAAGCGCCTCATAAAAAAGTTCCCGAATTCCTGATTCGCTACTTAGAACGTATCGTGCATCAGGATGAACTCAATGTCTTTCTAGAAGAGCAAGAAGGGATTTCCGGAATTGAATTTGTCGAAGCATCCGTTCATTTCGTCGACGTAAAAGTGGTCTGCGAAGGCCTTGCCGAATTACCGGAAGGTCGCTACACCTTCGTAGGCAACCATCCGCTGGGTGGAATCGACGGCATGGCCACTGGATTTGAAGTGTACAAACGGTTTCCGAAACAAGGCATCAAATTCATTTCCAACGACCTGCTTTCCAGCATTGAGAATCTTCGTCACGTGTTCGTTCCAGTCAATAAAATTGGGCACCAGTCCCAACACCGCACTTTGCCCCAGCGCCTGAGCGAAGCCTATGCAGCAGACGAACAAATGGTCGTTTTTCCGGCAGGAGTCTGTTCCAGACGCATCAAAGGCGAAATCACCGAACTACAATGGCAGAAATCGTTCATTTCAAAGTCGGTTGAATCCAACCGCGACGTGGTGCCCGTTTATTTTGAGGGACGGAATTCCAACTTCTTTTACAATCTGGCCAGCCTTCGCAAATTTATCGGCATAAAGTTAAACCTTGAAATGCTTTATCTGCCGAACGAAATGTTTAAACAACGGGGCAAAACCTTCCGGATTAAATTCGGAAAACCCATTCCCTGCTCTACTTTTGATAAAAGCAAAACCGATCAGGAATGGGCGAATTATGTCAGAAAAGAAACACTGGCACTCGGTAAAACAATGTAATAAAATGAAAGATATCATCCCTGCAGTATCTAAAAAATTGATACGCGCTGAACTGACACCCGATCGTTTATTGAGGACTACCAATAAAGCCAACAATGAATTGTACATCGTGACGCATCACAACGCACCCAACACCATGCTAGAAATCGGCCGGTTACGCGAAG
>Ga0209429_10000413_pt1 | contig 28914 bp, 27 predicted proteins | sample BarGraNGADG00212_3_FD_184493 | JGI IMG/M metagenome (GOLD analysis project Ga0209429, IMG submission 184493) | Arctic peat soil microbial communities from Barrow, Alaska - Barrow Graham LP Ref core NGADG0004-212 (SPAdes) (version 2) | ecosystem: Environmental > Terrestrial > Soil > Wetlands >...
CGTTCCTTGGCGATTCCCTCATAATTAAGATACCGTCTGGCGTGTTCACTGTAGCAAAGGTTCACATCTGAGATATGATCCACGATGCGGCGGTTTGTCTCCTCCGGCAAATTCTCATCAAAACAGCGGTTTCCTGCCTCCATGTGGAAAATCGGAATCTTAAGTCTTTTGGCAGAAATGGCGGCCAGGGCTGAGTTTGTATCGCCCAAAATCAGAAGAGCATCCGGCTTCACTTCGTTAAGAATACGGTAACTCTTTGCTATAATATTGCCGATAGTCTCTCCCAAATCATTACCGACAGCATTCAAATAATGGTCAGGTGCACGAAGACCAAGATCTTCGAAAAAAATCTGATTGAGTGTGTAATCCCAGTTCTGTCCTGTATGTACTAGAATATGGTCAAAATAAGTATCACATTTTTTGATGACCTCGGAAAGTCGGATAATTTCCGGTCTTGTTCCGAGAATGGTCATCAATTTAAGCTTCCTTGCTTTTGTCTCGCTCACACTTATACCTCCAAAAAATACGTATCCGGCTTCTCCGGGTTAAAACACTCATTTGCCCACATAACGGTAACCATCTCTGTATCGCCAATGTTCTCGATGTTGTGCGTGTATCCTGTCGGAATATCAACTACTTCAAGCTTATCACCGCTGACACGATACTCAATGATCTCATCAGTACCAATCTGACGGAAACGAATCATGCCCTGCCCGCTAACTACAAGAAACTTCTCGTTCTTACTGTGATGCCAGTGATTGCCTTTGGTAATGCCGGGTTTGGATACATTAACAGATACCTGACCTCTTTCCGGTGTCCGAATGAACTCCGTAAAAGATCCCCTGTTATCCACATTCATTTTCAAAGGATAGCTGAATTGATCCTTCGGCAGATAACTTAAGTATGTGCTGTAAAGCTTTGAGGTAAAGGCATTGGTCATATCAGGAATGCCTCTCTCCTCACGGCTCGCCTTAAAGGAATAAATCAAATCAACAATCTCACCAAGTGTAATTGTATAGGTCACCGCCACCGAGCAATATTCGCCGGTCTGGTTCGGTGTTCCCTTAACAGCATGAAGCAGTTCCTCGACAACGTCATCAATATAAACCAGATTCATCACTGCACTTCGGTCGCTAATCTGAATTGGAAGGTCACTTGCGATATTATTGCAGAAAGTTGCAACAGCACTGTTATAATTCGGTCGGCACCACTTTCCGAAGACATTCGGGAAGCGATACACAAACACACTCGCACCGGTCTCCCGTGCATATGAAAACATCAGTTCTTCCCCTGCCTTCTTACTCTGTCCATATGGGTTCTCCAGAGCCGCCTGCGTGGAAGAAGAGATCATAACCGGACATGTGTTCTTGTGAGACTTAAGCGTGTCCAGCAGAGTCGATGTAAAACCAAAGTTCCCCTCCATGAATTCCGCCTGATCCTTGGGGCGGTTCACGCCGGCCAGATGGAGAACAAAATCGGTTTCCGCACAGAATATATCAAGCAGAGAAGGATCCGTGTCGATATCAAATTCAAAAACATCCGTGTATCCCTGATTTCTCAGCTCAAGAACCAGGTTCTTACCGACAAACCCTTTTGCTCCGGTTACAAGTATTTTCATTAATATTCACCATTCACTTCTATCATTTTGACTGCAAGAAATCAATCGTCTGCTCCTGTGCCGGAGACATTATGCCGCAGTTTCCATTCGCCGTTAATTTTTGTCCACAAATGAGGGGATCTGAATTTATCAGTGAGTTCTCCTTTAAAATATTCCGGATCGATCTCAAGATACTCCATAACTTCATTAAAGTACCGGTCCGGGAATTCACCATCAAATTTATTAACCAGGGCGACACCCTCTTCCCTTGTTATATGGCGATTTCTGATCTCCTGAGAAGCATCATACGTTGCACGCCCGATTCCGAATTTGATGAAAGTAGTATAATAATGCAAGTCATCAATTTTATCATCGATGCTGTTATATTTGCTGTATGTTCCCTGAGTCCGGAATGGCCGAGCCTGGAAGCCGGTGTTTTCGACAGCATAATAGTAAACTTCCTGAGGTGTCCACCTCAGATAATATCCAAGATAATGCACTTCAATTTTTGACTTTTCCAGTTCTTCGTGGGAAGCGGGCAAAAACGAGGTAATATCAGAAAGTCTCAAATCATAATTGTTCAGGATATCCTTAACGGACACTCCGCCAAAAAACACTTCGTCCAAATGATTATATGTGTAGTAGGATTTATCTCTAAGGGAAGAGGCGTTGTCTGCGATCGGATTACCATATTCAGCTTCGTTCTCTCCGTAGAAAATGAGTGGAATATTATATTTTGCTGCAATTTTGGGAGCCAGATTTTTCTGACCGAGAATAAATGTCTGAAATGGGTGGAATAAATTTTCAATAGCAAGTTTGGTCAATATCTTCATGGCACGACCATTGCGGTTGAAGCTGATGTTGTCGAATCCGCCGATATCAATCCAGTTTTTGAAATTTTTGTAACCATAATCTGTATAAAGAATGGGAGGCCATGTTACTGTCAGGGGATTCATGCCATACTTATACTTTAGTACATGCGCCTGATAGGCACTGTCTTTGCCGCCGCTGCCGGGAACAAGGCAGTCATAGGAACCATCTGTCTTCCTGTATTTATCCAACAGTTCGACAAGTTCTTTTTCTCTTTTATCCCAGTCGATCCGATCTTTCTGTTCAGCTGTTCTGCATGCATCACAAATTCCATTCTCATCGATATTTAGCGTTGTCTTCTTACTATCGATTGTGTGCTTGAACTCAACGGTAGATGCAGGGCGCTGATTTGACGTGACGCACCTTTTACAGAATTGAACGTTCTCCGGAAGACCATAATATGTTTCAAGTTTTTTTTCTGCCATTTTAGACACTTCCTCTCATTTGAACTGTTGATCAACAGTTGTTTTAAAGTTTTTCAAAATTGCTATTCCCGCCATACTGCTTTTTTCAGGGTGAAACTGCGACGCAAAAACATTGTCGCGCCTGATACTAGAGCAAAAATTAATGCCTCCATATTCGGTCATAGTGAACAAATCGGCATCGTTGTCGGGGACAACATAATAGGAGTGGACGAAATACATATATTCGCCGTCCTTCACCCCGTCAAGCACCGTGTGATCCCAGTTCTGTGAAGCTTTATTAATACGATTCCATGCAATCTGCGGAACCTTGACGATATGATTCTTATACATAGCACCTGTCGGGAATTTCCTGACACATCCTGGAATGATATCCAACCCGCGATTTCTTCCGAATTCCTCACTCTCCGTAAACAAGAGCTGAAGTCCAAGGCAAATACCCATAAATGGTTTGCCTGAATCAATGCTTTCTTTAATTGGTGCAGCGAGATCCAGACGATCAAGGCTCTTCATGGCATCGCCAAATGCTCCAACTCCGGGTAAAACGACAGCGTCCGCGCGGCTGATAACATTCTTGTCGGAGGTGATGACAGCTTCGAGTCCAACATACTGTAATGCATTCTGCACACTGAACAGATTGCCGATTTGGTAATCTATTATTGCTGTGTATCCAGATTTCAACATTCTGTTACCTCGGATTCATAGTGTCGGCATGGTACGTTATGTTGTACCAAATTGTTTTTAATCTCATCAATGCTTGCAGGAGTGATAGGGCCAAATTTGATTTTCTTCTTCAGAAATTCAGTGTTTCCTTCTTTGGAGAAATGATGGACAGGGTTGTTATGCTCAATCATTTCATAATGGAGAATCGAGGCAATTGCGACTGCATCTGCATCACCTTCCTGAATGACTTCACGAACATGGTCAAACTGTCCGGCACCTCCGTGTGCAATTACAGGAATCGAAACGGATGATGCCACCTGCCTGGTTAACTCAAGGTCATATCCCTTACCTGTTCCCTCACGATCAACGGATGTTATAACCAACTCACCCGCACCCAGTTCCTCGACCCTTTTAGCCCAGGAAACAACTTCGACACCGGTGGCTTCCCGCCCGTTGTCAATATATGCATAATACAGTCCATCGGCATGCCGGATCGCTTCAATGGTAACAACAATGGTTGACGAGCCAAATTTACGGGACGCCTCGGTAATTAGCCCCGGATTGCGGATAGCTGATGTATTCAGGGAAACTTTGTCAGCACCGGCTCGGAGAACTTCAGTAATGTCGGCTATCGACCTTAATCCGCCTCCAACTGTCAACGGAATGAATATTTCTTTGGCTGTCCGGGTGATGATATCTTTAAGACTGTTTCTTTCATATAGGCTTGCAACAACGTCAATATACATCAATTCATCGGCACCTGATTCATAATAATATTTTGCAAAATCTTCCGGTTTACCAAGTACCCGGAGACCTTCAAGATGTATGCCTTTAACAAGATTCGGACCCTTGATGTCCAATCTGGCTATAATACGATGGTTCATTGTCATTCCTTTCACTAATTCTCTTCTCTAAATGGGGAAGTTATTGTAATGATATTGTCTCTGATTTCACTGAATTCAGAATATTTCTTATAAAGATATTCCGCAATAACTGTCATCATTTCAAAATCTTTTTCATGATCCAGGTCCAGAACTGCGGTATCTGTCATCTTAATCACATCGCATTTACCCTCAAATATGTTTAACCTTTTTTTCAAAAACGCAGGTGAATATGCATACATTGAAGCATTCATATCAAATATTTCCGGTGCTTCCTGCCTAGTATTAAATGACGATTCAATTGTTCGAACATAGCCATTTTCAGTTTTTTTGACCATGTTAAAATAGGGGTTTCTTCTTGATTCAGTTACGGAAAATATAGTATCAGCATCAGACTCCATTTTCTTTTGAATGAGGTTACTCAAGTCTGATGCAATCCTCAAGGGGGACGTAATGTCCAAATCAACTAAAATATCATAACAGATTGATCTTCGTTTTTCCATGATTTCCAAGCAATTTAGAATTACGGCAACTTTCGGTGTACTATCTAGTCCCAATGACGGCTCTCTTTCAATCACATCAACTTTACTTTTCAATTTCGTTTGGAACAGTTGTATCAGATCTGGACTATCCGTATTTAACACGACATCACAAAGTATTCCCGTATGCTGTTTCCTAAATAATTCTATTGCAGAAACTGTATAAAATGGTAATGGATATCCTACAAAGTCTTTTATATTTTTGTTTTTGATCCCCTTGGATCCAGCCCTACCACATATAGTAAAAAGAATATTCACCTAAGCCTACCCACCTTTGCTAATTTTAGTGTTTGGAGTGCCATATCAATGTTGTTATCATTGGGGACTTCTCCCTGTATAATATCAAAAAAATGTTCTATCTCTTTACGATAAAAATCATTCCTTTCCTGTTTTACCGAAACAACTTCCCCACTTTTCAAATACCGTATTTCACTATTTATCAAGTCACCAACTATTGTATCCTTGTCTGTAAAAACCTGAATTTCTCTTATTGGTTTGCGCCCGAAATAATCCAAATGGATTTCAACTGCCATATGAGGATATTTTGCAATATATAAGGATACATCTTCACAATCAATATTTAATTTAGAAAATTTACCGCTTATATTAAATACTTGTTCTGGTTGTCCAAATAAATAGCATAAATAATCCCACTCATGAATTAAATCTATTGACACTCCTCCGCCTTGTTCAATATGTGCACTGTAAGTGCTTTCATAATTTTGATCAGGGCGCCAATCCGGCAAATAACTTGAACAAATAGTCCTTGCACACAGAACGCTTTCTTGTTCGCACAGGTTTTTCATGTATTGTATTACAGAAGTATATCTTAATGGGCAGGCCACATAGTATTGACCGTGGCCATTTAGCTGCAAATCGTCGATAGAGATATTCGTTGTGTCGAAAACCGGTTTTTCAATAAACATGTTTTTTGTATGTGTTGAGAATTGTTGAATTGTACTGTAGTGTAAATGTGTTGGATTTGCAACAAAAATAGCATCATAATCATTTGGAATAGAATCAGAAATTGAATAAGTATGATTAATATGCTTTTCAACATCTTTGATTAACGCTTTTCCATTTCCGCTTCTAATCAAATCAATAGCGAAAGAACTGGTTCGCTCTTTTAATACTGAAGTAATGTTGTCAAAATGTCTGGTACCGATTGAACCAAATCCAATAATTGCGATCTTATATCTTTCAAACATGTGCTGCCTCAATTTGGTCGATGACCTTTAATATTTCAATATCTTTTTCAAAACTATATTTCGTCTTTTTGCCGTGAAGTACTGCCTGCATAAATGATTCTATTTCGTTTGAATAGGCATTCTCGACAACAAAACTGCTATAATTTTCAAGCTGATCTATTTCGTTATATAATTCGATATTTACATCAGTCTTTAATTCAAAATCATATTTAAATAATCCTGTTGGTGAACCATTCCAATGAAGATACAAATTTTCACCAAATACTTCCAAATTCCGTACAGCTTTTCGTGATATAACATCTACCGCTAATGTACCTTTATGCCCTGATGCGTGCTGAATCAGCACCAGGAAATTATCATCATAGTCAATATTCAATTTGCTATTTTTACTCTTTAGAACATCAATATTTACGATATCCCCGAAAACATCTGAAAGCCACGGGAGTTCGATAGCAAAAATCTCCCGACATCCGTTAGTTCGCTTATTACCAACAAAAAATTCCAGATAATTTTCCCAGGGATGCCAGTCAGGCAGATACTGTCCAATATGATATGTATAGTTCAGCTTACAATCGGCCTGGTGTGTCAAATGATCAATCATTTTGATTTCTTCCCGGTACAAAAAAGTGGAAGACATGAATAAAACCAGATTCTTCTGCTTTGCCAGTATGATATTTGCTTCATAGCCATCAGAAACCAGATTTAGTTCAGCAAATACATGCCACCCAATATTCAGACAATCTGAAATTATTCCACTATGTGAAAGCGGAGAAGTACAAATATAAGCGCAATCAATATGAAAAGCAGCAGCGGCATCTGATATATTTGCGAACGTCACAATACTATACTCAGTTTGAGCAGAAATTCTACGTTCTTCATTAGAATCCACGCCAACGATTTGGATTGATTCATCATATTTGTGAATCAAACGGGTTCTTCTCTTTCCCATTGATCCTAAACCAACCACAACAACTCTCATATTATCGGTCCTCACAGTCGAAAAATACCTTCTTTATATCAATTTTGTTGTTTATCAAAAAATCCATTATATTTGCTACAATTTTTCCCGATGTGTTTCCATCGCCATATGGGTTAATTGTCATCCGTGCCCTTCTTTTCATCGTGTCACTCATTGCCAGTGACATCGCCTTTTCTATCTGGTCCGATACCGGCTCGCAGTTAATAACGCTATCAGCCTGCAGTCTGCCTTTCTGACGATCACCAATATTAATAGTTGGTATTCCAAAGCTAGGTGCTTCCACTAAACCGCTGGAAGAATTACCAATTACCATTTCACAATGCTTTAATGCACTGAGATAGTTTATCATCCCCAATGAGGAAAACGCAACAGAATTGGGATTTTCTTTCACAAATGCTTCCAATAATTGATTAATAATACGTCCATCTGCGTCAGCATTTGCCTTGCTGAACACAAATTTCATATCACTGTGATTATGACAAACATGAAGAAGCTCTTGAAATTGTACTGCTGAATGATTGCCTTCCAACGTTACCGGATGAAAAGTAACCATCGCAAATGGTTTATCCAGAGAAAAGTGAATGGCAGCTGCAAGGTCAGCCTTGCTCAAAAGCTTCTGTGTAAGTATATTTTCGATACCAATGGCACCAACACAAAAAACCCTGTTGGGTTGTTCTCCAAGCTGAATCACCCGTCGACGGTATACTTCGGTACTGGTAAAATGTAAATAGCTTAATTTTGTAATAGCGTGACGGATCGCTTCATCCAGGGCGCCTTCCGTAGTTTCGCCGCCATATAGATGCGCAATGGGAATTCTCTGATTCATAGCTGCACAGCAAACAGCTAAAGTCTCATAACGATCGCCAAGAACAATCAACATATCCGGATTCAGCCTGGCAAAATAGTCGGCGAACCCAATCATAGCGAGTCCCATTGATTTTGAAATTGCTGCCGGCGTATCCGCACTTAAGAGAATTTCAATTTTCTCACTTATTGTAATTTTGTCACTCTCAATTTCCTTATATGTAAGTCCAAATTCAGGCGACAAATGAGCACCTGTAACAACTACAGATATGTCAAATTCCGGAACATTCATAAGTTTGAGTATAATGGGTCTAAGAAGACCATATTCGGCTCTAGTTGCTGTCAATATACATATTTTCTTCTTCATAGCACAATCATCTCATCCTCTTCATAATTTCTGCTCGCCTTTTGGCCCAGAATTTCAAACCAGCGCATAGGACTTATTCCATCCCCGGGTCGTTTTGCAGTGATGTTTTCATCTGTGAAATAATCGCCTGCTGCAATACTGCAGCTTGCAACAATGCTCTTTCTTGCTATTACCATGTTTTTGACTTCCGAATCACTCGGTTTCTTTTCGCTTGATCCCAATGCCTGTTCGATATTTCTGATGGCACTAACCATGGCCTTCAGCTCCTGTGGTTCAAGACTCGCACTATGATCAGGACCTTCCATGCTTCTGTCCAGAGTAAAATGCTTTTCAATAACCTCCGCACCCATTGCAACGGCTGCTATCGGTACCTCAATCCCTCTTGTATGGTCAGAATATCCGACAGATGTGTGGAAAATTTTTCGCAATGTTTCCATTGCTCTGAGGTTAACCTCTGAATAAGGAACCGGGTATTCAGTCGTGCAGTGCAGCAACGTTATTTCACCGCCTCCATAATCGCGCAAAACTTTCACGGCCGCTTCTATTTCACTCATTGTACACATTCCCGTTGACATAATTATAGGTTTGTGAATTGCTGCAATCTTAATCAGATATGGTAGGTTGGTTATTTCCCCCGAAGGAATTTTCCAAATTTCCATATCAATGCTACGAAGAAAATCAATGCTTGTTGTGTCAAAAGGTGTGGAAAGGAAATGTATTTCCTGCTCCTTACAAAGCTTCTGCAATTCAATGAATTCAGAAAACGACAATTCGAGCTTTTGAAGCATGGACAGTTGGCTTTCTGTTGAATCCGTCTGCCGTTTTTGGTAATCTGCTTTTGTCGCGCCTTTAGACACAATATCAGTTGCAACAAAAGTTTGAAACTTAATGCAGTCAACACCAGCTTCTTTGGCCTCTATAACCATTTTTCTGGCAAGTTCAATTTTACCGTTATGGTTAACTCCCGCTTCTGCAATGATATATACACTCATCGGGAACGTACCTCCTTACAAGGATTGCCATATGCTATCGTATTGTCGGCAATATTATGTAAAACAACGCTTCCCATTCCAATTAGCGCATGTGAACCGATTTCGACCTGCTGCTTAACAACACTGTTTGCGCCTATATGTGTACATTCACCAATCTGCACGCCTCCGCAAAGAACGGCACCCGGAGCTATATGGGAATAAGCACCAATGCCGCAGTCATGCTCAATAGCAGAGGAAGTATTGATGATGGCGCCGTTGTGTATATATGAGTCGGCATTGACAACGGCATGTTTGCCTATATATATGCCTTTCTCCAGGGCTGCATATTTACTGACAATAGAAGTCGAGTCAATAATATTCGGTATTTCAAAGCCAATACGCTCAAGGTTTGCATGAATTTTCATTCTCATTTCGGGATTATCTATACTTCCAAGTGAGATAAAGGCATGTGTATATCCCTTTTGAAAAAGTTCAATCAGATCATCGTCGCACCCGATGACAGGAGATTTCAATACAAATTTGCCTATATTTTCTCGTATATCAACAATTCCAATCACAGCAAAGAAATCGGTCGCGCTCAAACTGTCTAAAACTGATTTGCAATGACCTCCGCCGCCAATTAGAAGTAGTTTTCTATTCATCACAATGTAACCTTTTTCGCATTTCGTCCATTTGATCAAGTTGACCCATATCCATCCATGCGCTTTCACTTATTGGATAAATTCCAATTTTCTCTCCGGCGAGCCTGTGTGCGTCAATAATATCAGGGAAGCCAATATCCGTGTTCTCTTCCATTTCATCTATCACACTGGCTTCGACAAAATAGCATCCGGTATTTGCAAAAAATGAGATCTCCGGTTTTTCCTTCATTTCCTGAATTTCACCGTTCTTGCCAAATTCAATAACACCATATGGGATTTTAATTGTTTTAAGGGATGTAATCATAGTGATGATATTGTTTTCTTTTTTGTGATACTTATATATTTTTTCATAATCTTCATCTATAAGAATATCACAATTTGTCAGAATGAACGTTGTGCTGATTTTGCCTTTAAGAAGACTAAGACCCCCTCCCGTTCCAAGAGGAATATCTTCATCTATATATGAAATCTCATAGTCCTTTACTGTCTCATTAAAATAAGCCTTTATCATATTCTTCTTATAATTCACAACCAGGAAGAATTTCCTGCATCCGAAGCGTCGGAAGTTATCAATGATATGCTCGGCAATTGGAATATCTCCAATCGGAATCAGTGGTTTCGGCAGGATCTTCGTATATGGATACAGTCTTTTACCCAGTCCTCCGGCCATAATTACGACTGGAATATTCAATTCTTTGGCAGGCTCAATTTCATCATCATTCAACAAAATTACGGAGAGAATTCGATTGTCACTATCCACAATCGGCAATGCCTCAATCACAATTTGTCTCATATATTCACGCGCCTTGCCTCTATCCTCTTCATAAAGAAATTTAGGGGAGTAGTTGGCCACGTCTTTGACTTTTGCGTCAAGCTCACCTTTTGCCAATATCCAGCGTCTGATATCTCCGTCTGTCAAAGCAGCCGCCAGCTTACCGTCATGCTCAACAAATAAGACTTTCTTTTGGGTTTTATCAAGGATTTCCATCGCCTGGATCATCGCAATATTTTCGTCAATAATAATTTCTTTAAAATCCATAACATCCTTTCGAGAATAATAACATACGCTATTTTTCGACATTTGATTTTTCTATAATATTTTTGCGAGAGAATAATTTGATTGATTTCATGAACCTGTTATCACAATAAAAGAATACAACGCCAACAATTATACAGACCAATGAATTAATTATAAATCCAAAGCGTCCAAATGACCATGCAAAATAAACCATCTGTGTCAAAAAAATGTGATATGATGCTTTTCCAATAGTTTCAAACACAGTCAATAAGAAGTTATTCTTTTAAAATCCAGAAATCGAAATCCGATTAATACAAGACAAAATGCGCAAAAAACAGTTGGAAGTGAGGTCACAGTCACTGTCCATTTAAAAAATATTTGTGGAACATAACCATAATGACTGCACATCCATATATAGAATGCAGATACCGTCATTGCTGCAATAACAAAAATCCACTTTAGGCTAATTTTTTCCCGATAATAGTAAAGTGAGTAATCCGTGCGTATTTGCTCCGGATTGGGGTGTTGTGATCGGATCGGAATGGGGTGTCTTGGAGAAATCGGATTACCCTGTCTTGATCACTCCGGAATAATCAATCAGGCTGCGGATTTGATTTACTAGAGGGTTTCAAGTCGCGTTTTCATCGTCTGAATACTTTCTTGTTGATTCCATTTTTCGACAACATAAAGCTGAATTCAAACCGCTGCCGATTTACTCTTGATCCTGCTAGATTCAGTTAGCTCTACCACTTTTCTTTAATTAATGTAATATAGCACTAATAATCCCGGTAATATATTAACAAAGAATTATGATGTGTTGTTGGTAATTCAATATTTCGGAGTCATGATGCCAATCTGAATAATTGCCTTTGAAACTTTTTGATTGTTCTGATTCATGATAGTAGCTTTGACAATAATCATTTGAAATTCATCGTGCTTTTCCGTTACCCGGCCTTCAATAAGTAACTTATCACCGATAAAGACCGGTTTTAGCATTTTGCTATCAACTCTTTGCAGTAAGCAGTTGCGACCCGGTAGATAAACACCTGCTAGTGTCGAGTAGAATGAGGATGTCAGCATGCCATAAACAACGCGACCGGAATAACCTCTAGTCTGGGCATATTGATGATCAATGTGCAATGGGTTGATATCACCGGTAATTTCTCGAAATCCAGACATCATTTCATCAGTTATTTCGGCAGAAAAACTTGCAGTCATATTTATTTCTATATCATCGTAAGTATAGGTATTCAGTATAATAACCCCCTTACGTTTTTTTGTTTAATTCATTTCTAATAGTTAAGTAAATCGATTCGCTGTCCAAGTTGTTAATTTTTCTGATTTCAGAATGAGTCCCGTATCCTTTTCCGAAACAGTTAGGCAATCCAATACGTTTGAAACGAATATTGACGTTTTCATCAGCCAGGATCTCCGAAATGATGCTGCCTAGTCCACCAGTAATGCTGTGTTCCTCAACAGAAAAAATATGCCTTGTTTCCATTGCCGCTTTCAAAACGCTAGCTTTGTCAAACGGATTTAAAGAATGCACATTAATCAATCTGACGCTGATATTATTTGTCCTAAGTTTTTCAACGATATCCAAAACTTCTGAAATAATACTGCCCGTCGTGAAGATGGTAATATCGTTACCTTCAGATATCACTATATTTTTGCCAATTTCAAAATTGTAATCGCTATCATATATTTCTCTTTCATGGCTCATCCCAATCCTGATGTAAACTGGTCCGAATGTTTTATAAGCTGCTTGGACCGCTTTCTTAACTTCCATCGGACTTGCAGGTGAAAGCAGAACAAGATTAGGCAGCACTCTAAGCATACTTACATCTTCGGTGGTATGATGCGATGGCCCTAACGTGCTCCATGCAAGTCCGCTTCCCATACCAATAATTTTCACGTTTTGGTTTTGAAAACAAACATCGTCACGAATAAACTCAATTGCCCGGTAAGCTAGAAAGGCACCTGTAGTATAAACAAAAGGAATCTTTCCAAGATAGGCAAGACCTGCAGCTGCTGCAACTTTATGTTCCTCGCAGATTCCCAAATTGAAACATTGTTTGGGAAATTCCCTACTCAATAGTTCATCATAATCTGTACCACTATCCGACAAAAGTGATACAACTTGCGAATCTTTTTGAATCAAGTCATAAAGAGCTGTTATATATGCCTTTTGCATTTTGTCAACTCCTCCTCAGAAATAATTAATTCTCGCATAATGATCTTCAATTCGCGCCTGTTCGGCAATTTGAAGTGCCACCCGGGTTCGTTTTCCATAATGGATATGCCTTTCCCCTTGACTGTATTGGCAATGATTATTCTCGGTTTGTCCTTTACACCTTCAGTTGCAAGATGTTGTTGTAAATCATCAATGTTATGCCCATCAACTTCATCAACCGACCAACCAAACGCTTCCCATCTTGTTTTCCACGAATCAATGCCCATGATGTCTCTGACATAGCCCATTTTTTGAAGTCTGTTATTATCTAAAATAACGATCAGATTGTCCAGCTTGAAACTGACTGCGGACATGACAGCCTCCCAGACTGAACCTTCCTGACACTCACCATCACCAAGAATGACATAAACTCGTCCAACTTTGTTGTCGGTCTTCAATGCCAGCGCCATCCCAACGCCAATCGATAATCCATGTCCTAAAGACCCTGTGGATGCTTCTATGCCAGGGATATTGGGCATGCAAGGTTCGCCACCCAAAATTGATCCGGGATTGCAGAATGTTCCCAGCGTTTCCTCGTCAAAAAAGCCCGCCATACAAAGGACACTGTAGATAGCCAAACTCGCATGCCCTTTACTTAGAATCAGCCTGTCCCGCTTTTCCATTTTGGGATTTGCTGGATCATAATTCAAGATACCCTTAAAATACAAAGTATATAGTATTTCGACAATTGAGTATGCTGACGCAAGATGTGCAATGCTTGCGGCATACGCAGTCAAAAAAATCTTTTTCCGAAATTCTGCTATTCTTTCTTCATCATTACTCATCTGGAAACCATCCTTTTGCTTTTATTGTTTAAAATTCACTCATCCAAAAAGTGTTATTTCGTCTGGATTCAAGCCTGAGCCGCCGATATAAGGTAAATTATTAAGAACATTCATATCATCTTCAGCAATCACAAAATCAAAAACATTGTAATTCTCGCAAATTCGTTCAAGTGTGACTGACTTTGGTAATGGGATAATACCATTTTGCAGACACCATTTGATACAAAGCCGGGCAACTGAAACGCCATACTGAGCCGCCACATTTTTTAGACAATCTTTTTTTAGCATTTTACCAGATCCAAGTGGGCTCCATGCTTCAACCTGGATATTATGCAACTTACAAAAATCTACCGTCTCGTGCTGTGTTTGGCCCGGATGGTACTCGATCTGATCTACCATTGGTGTTTCTGCAGCATCGTTGATCAGTGCTTCTAAATGATGCGGAAAAAAATTACATACACCAATCGCCTTAACGTAGCCTTGCTTGTACAAATACTCAAATGCACGCCACGTATCAAGATTGATGTCTTGCCAGTTTTCATATAAAGCAGGAGAAGCTGGCCAATGCATCAGATACATATCCAAGAAATCAAGTTTTAGCAAATCGAGAGACTTTTGAAATGCTTCAATGGTTCTATTATATCCCCTGTCGGAATTCCATAGCTTATCAGTAACGAAAAGCTGTTCTCTATCAAGGCCAGATGCTCTTATTCCAAGTCCAACACCAGTTTCATTGCCATAGATCGCTCCCAGATCCAAATGTCGATATCCGACTGATATTGCCTCTTGAACTGCTTTTGCAGATGCTTCTCCGTCAGGAATTTTCCAAGTCCCAAAACCAATACTGGGAATACTGATGCCGTTTCTCAGAATAAATTGTTTCATTCCTTTTGACCGCCCTCCAACACCATTGCTATTTCACTACGCTAAAGTCAAAATGCTCCATCAAACTTTCGGCCCTCATATGCCGGCCATCATAGAAATCAGTTGCATCAACACCAGCTTTTTCAGGATCGTATGCACCAATTATTCTAATATTTTTCCCGTTAGCATATTCAGAAATATATGTTTCAAGTTCAATTGGTAAAGACGTTTGATAATTCGTCTCAATTTCGTCCCAAACAATCGGATGATAAGGCGATAAATAAAAAATTACTTCGACATCATTAGCTTGCAAGTAATCAATCAATTGTTCGAATACCGCTTTACATTCACTATCAATATGATCATTTAAGGATAAATAAACATCCTGACTATCCAATAGGAGTTTAGCATATTCAGACGCTTTTTCGATTGAATTTTCTTGATATTCTTTCGTATATACATAACTTCCATCTGCTCGCCAAAACGCTCCATCATACCCTGATTCTGATACAACTCCGATTCGTTCCGCGGACTCAGTGTTGTCTTTCAGTAAATAGTTAATAGAACTTTGAAAATAGGACAAGGAAAAAAGCTGTTCAAATTGTTTAATTATGTTAACATTGTTTTGATTATTATCATTTATAGAACCATTAATAATCGTAGCAGATCCTGTAGTCATTTTTTGCAAAAAATATTCAGAATATTCCTTTTGCGCAGTCCATCTTGTATAAACTGACAAATTGGCTTTATCAAAAAATAGTGTGTCAACACATAAAATCATTGTTTTGGGCAGCTTATCTGTGACATCTAATTGTCCAATTGTATTTAGGATATCGTAATAATCCGCCCCAGATTCACCCAAATTCATAAAAGAATCTGTGCCAACCATTTCTGATGACACACACATAATCAAACTTGGGCCAACAGCTAAGCAGTCGATATCGTTTGGCATATCCATAACAAGGAATTTTCTTGCTTCACGCTCATCAATATTGCCTGAAAGAACATAGGTATCATTTCCATTCAATATCGATGTGGAAACAGCTTTAGCAATGTTTCCATTTGCCCACAATATATTTGCCGGATCCGCATAACAATTGACAGATACCAGTAATATCAGCACCGGCAAAAAAATTATTAGATATTTACAAATCGATTTTATCACTTTTATACCTCAAAATTGAAAATAGATAAACGAAGATGCTCCCATGATTCCAAAAAACATTATGAATAAAACTTGCGTCCAAACAACGATGCACTTAAAGGCAAAATTTTGTTTACCCAGGAAATCACGTACATTGATTTCCTTGTTTATCATATAATCAACAACCATCACGGCCAGAATACCAAATATTACCACGATAATGTCCTGCTGATCCAGGCCTAATGTGAACAATGAGTTATCAACCAATATCAAGGGATTGAATGTGGTGAACATACTCTTAAGGACATGTAGACCATCCGTAAAACTCTGAGCACATACAAACACCCAGCAAAGACACATTAACATGAGCGTGCGAAATCTCGAAAACAATCGATAACTGAAACATTCTGTATTGATTTTGAGTACCTCAATTATTCTTTTAAAAAATGGGCTAAGTAACTCACTGGAAATAAGATAGACACAAGGTAAGATACCTGACGCAAAAAAGTATTTAACTGATCCACCATGCCAAAGACCGACACATAGCCAAACAACAGATAATCCAAGGTAAGTCGGAATATTTTTCCCCTTTTTCTTACCAAATAGCTTTTTGCTTTTTTGGCCAACTCCTTGCAAAAAATCACCTTTGAGCAAAGGATACAGAAGATAGTCTTTAAACCACAGTCCAAGGGTGATGTGCCATCTTCTCCAAAATTCAGAAATTCTTTCCGAGAAAAAAGGTGCTTTGAAGTTTTCTGGAAGCTTAATCCCAAATGCTTCAGATGCGCCTAAAACAATGTCCATGCAGCCAGAAAAATCTGTATATAATTGGAAAGCATAGCAGAGCGTTGCTATAAAAATATACATTCCAGGATAATTCGTATAATCGCCATATACAGTATTTACAAGAATTGCCAAGCGGTCAGCGATCACCATTTTTTTGAAAAATCCCCAAAGTATTCGCGTAAATCCATATGAAATATTGTTTAAATCTAGTCGATGGTCTGAGAATAATTGATTTTCCATTTCTCCGTAACGTAAAATCGGTCCCGATATCAGTTGCGGAAAATAGCAGGTAAAAAGAGCATGTTTGAGAATGTTGGTCTGTGCTTTGCAGACATTTCTATTAACATCAATGACATACCCGATTAGTGACAATGTGAAATATGAAATACCGATCGGTGCAATAATATTGACCATTCCAAGTCCAGGACTAATTCCGAATAAGCCGCCGGTACCATTGATCAAATGAATGAAAAAATTTGTTTCTTTCAATGCACCCAGTACAAACAATGAAAGAAAAACCGTCAGAAAAAGTATAGTCTTTCTCTTTTTTTCACTCTCATATCGTTGTATAATTCTTGCGCCAAAGTATGTAACAACGATGCCATAAAAAAGATAAGGCAGCGTTTTCCAACCATCTGACCACGAAAAAAATATTAAACTGATTATCAGAAGCCAAAACCATCTAGTCTTTTTAGGCAATACATAAAAAATGATCAATGCACCTAAAAAAAAGGGCAGAAAAATAGCCGATGTCAAACTCATTTTGATACCATTCTATCAAGAATTATGTTAACCATTTCTCCAACATTTTTCATTTCAGTTATTTCGCCCATAGTGAACTTCATTTTGAATCTTTTTTCAATTGATACGACAAGATTGATATGTTCCAAACTATCCCAATCCTCTATGTCCTTTGATGTTGTTGAATCATTGACAGAAATCGTTTCATCATCAAATACGTCCTGGAAAACCTCGTTTAATTCTTGAAATACGTCTTCTCTAGTCATTTTTTCACTCCTTTATAAATGTTTTATTTTGTTTGAATGTTTTTAAATCAGCTATGAATTTGTCACCGACTGAAGCAAAGCCCATTTGTTCATATATTTTTGCAACCATAGAATTTTTTGGAGTTTTCAGATACTCGCCAACCACATGATCAAAGCCATTTTCACGTGCTATTTCAATGATTTTGTTAACAATAAATTCTTCCATACCTCGTTTCAAAACGCGGCAGCTCATCAACCATGTTTCTATAAACAGAGTATTATGGTTTTGTTTTTTTAATATAACAACACTGATCAAACCATAATCGCCGTACTTATCAGTCAAAGTGAAATATATTGTTAAGTAGTCGTCATCTTGAGATATTTTTTCAATTTCAGACTCGATATAGCGAACTGTTCTGAGATTGAATTGGTTTGATCTCTGTGACAATTGAGCAATACGGGGATATTGAAAAGCATCAAATGGTTTTGCAGTAGCAACCATATCCAAACCGATCAAGTAATCATCATATGAACCAAACTGATTCAATAATGCTGTCCGATTGATTTCAACCTGATACTGCCTTGCCCTATCTTTATCAGAGTCAGAAAACGATGCTGTTTCAAAAAGGTTCAATTCCTTCAGGTAATCGAGATAAAGGGCTGGATCCACTGGCAACTCAGGTATTGTTATTTCTGGTATTAGACTTCTGACAAGATTTCGTTCAAATGGGTTGTCATCAATAAACACAATGCTGTCCATGCCAATATTAAGTGTTTGCTGAATTTTCATGATATTTGTTGCTTTATCATCCCAATTGGCAACGAATATCGCTATATCCTGCAATTGAAGAATCATATCTGGATGATTAGTAAATGGTTCTTTGGCTGTTATTTCATTGTTTTTGCTGCAAACTGCTAGTATGATACCACGGTTTTTCAATTCCTTTAGCCATTTCTGAAGTTCTGAAAATGCGTGCCCGAGACCAAGTTCGCCAATTTGAATTCCATTGAGTCCATCATCCCCGATAACGCCACCCCATAAAGTGTTGTCCAAATCGACAATAACGCACTTTTTAACCAATCCCTTAAAAGCTTTAATTACATCAACAACCTGTTTTGCAACTTCAGGCAATATATTTGTAGTTAACGGCATTTTGGCAATATAATATAGATTACAATCAAAAACAATTTTACGACCGTAAATGCTATTAATGTGGTTTAGGTCAACTAAATAAACATTTTTGTTTTCCTGACAGCCTTCCATTAATAAATAATTAAGTTTCTTTATTTGATATAAAAAGGATATGTTTGTTTTGTTAGCATAATTGCCAAACACACGATCGTCTACTTCAACAAAACTGAATTGAATTATTTTTGTCATGATACGACTGTTAATTTGCGCCCAACAAAATTTAATGTATTCAAAATTGTCCCGAGCGAACATCTCTCTTTGGCTTATGTCAGTAGAGCAGAAGTCCTCGTATAATCGTTCCGTACAAATATATAACAAGACCGCATCAGGACAAAACGAATACAATTCAGAAGCGCTATTAAGAGCTTGGGCTTCGATTTGATTATAATCAGCGTCAAAGACTGTTAAAGCCAATTGCTCAGTATAGGCATAGCCTTTAATGGCCGTAACTAAATGCTGAGTTGAGCAATTGCCAAGAACAGCTAAATTGAATACATCAAAACCAGTTGTTTCTTTTTTCAAATTTTTCTTCAGTTCATTGAACAGTATACTAATCAAAATGGTCACCTTTCTTTTGTAGACAACAAATTAATAATATACATGTCAATTTTTATAAAAAACTCAACTCATATAATATATCAAATCCTTATATTATATGCAACCCTTAAGAGCCAGCCAAACAACTAGTCGCTTTTTGAGTAATCCGTGCCATTTTGAGCCATCGTTCCAGTGAGTGAAAGCCACGAGCGAACTCAATAAGAAATAATCGTCACTTAATTGAGCTTGTAAATCGTATAATCACTATTTTCAAACGCAATTGGAAAACTGTCAATTTTTGCTGAGCTTGGGCTTAACCAATTGCAAAAAAGAATGTAATTGACGCCTTCATTTGTCATTAGAATAATTGCCTTACAGTCATTATTCACTCTTCTTCAATAATCTCATATCTCTTTTTCGTCTCGTTCTCACTGAGTGTAATGTCTGCTGTAAATGTATTTCAAGGTTGTTCAGTAGCTCCTAATTAATAATGTTATTGTGCAATTTGAAACCAAGTCAATCTGACTTGTTTGTTTCACTATTAACTTTTTTTCGATTAACAAAGCCCAATAATGTATCCATAATCATTTTATAATCTGAATTCAATAGATATATTAGGGATCACAGCCTGAATCAATGCTGTCAAATGGTGCAAGCTACTCAAGCGAAGATTCTTAATTATTATTTAGCAGCATCCATCAAACTCTTTACAATATGCAGAATATCTTCCGTTGTCAGATTTGTACTGCATGGTATGTTCACGATTTGTGCAAGGTATTCCTTTGCCTTAACAATTTTATATGTCTGACAATCCAAATATGGCTTCTGTTCGTTTATCAGACCCCAAATTGGTCGTGATTGTATTCTATTTGCTGAAAGATAACGAATGATTTCATCCCTGCTCAGCGGATATCCGTCGCCGCACCGAAGTGCATAGAACCAATAATTACTTCTGGTACCTTTCTTGAAATCCAATATTGATAATCCCGGTATTTCCCGAATTTTCTCTTTATATAGGTTGTAATTTGTCTCCTTAACCTTTATGAAATTTTCCAGCTGCTCCAGCTGTGCCAAGCCAAGCGCTGCCTGCAAGTTGGTCATGCGATAGTTATAACCTATTTCGTCATGTGTATAATACAGTTCGTCACTCTTTGCCTGCGTAGCCAGGTGCTTCGCTTTTTTTAGCAATTCCAAATCATCAGAAACGATCATGCCGCCGCCGCCGGTTGTTATGATTTTATTCCCATTGAATGAATATATCCCAATTGTTCCAATCGTACCGGCAAATTTGCCATTATATTTTCCGATCGTATAGTATGTACCCATGGCTTCAGTAGCATCTTCGATAACCTTAAGATGGTATTGTTCTGCGATCTCCATAATTCGTTCCATATCTGCCATATTGCCAAACACATGAACGACCAATATTGCTTTTATCTGTTTGCCGGTCCTGCTATTAATCAACTTGTCGTCTGCTAAACTGCACTCATTCCGGCAAAAATCAGAAAGTTTACCCGCATCCATTGTAAGCGAGTCATCACAATCCATGAATATCGGTTCAGCCCCGATATACTTGACAGGATTCACTGCAGCAATAAAAGTCAAGGTCGGAACGATCACCTCGTCAGCTCTTGTAACACCACACAGCATCAAGGCAATATGGATTCCGGATGTTCCATTCTGGCAGGATACTGCCCCACGGGCGTGAACATACTCGGCTGTCTTTTTTTCGAAATCATCAACATATGGACCGCCTGTAGAAACCCATTCCGTTTCAATTGCCTGTGTGATGTATTTCAATTCATTTCCCTTCAAATTAGGCACGGATAATGGTATGAATTTATTCATTTCTCCCATCGCTCCTTAATTTTTTTCATTCCAGATCGGGGTTTTAAGTGTCCATTCACCGAATTTATTTTTCTCGAAAAGCTGTCTATTGTACAGTACTTCATCACAAAAGTCCCCATTATTACAGATTGTAGATATCCGTTTTATACTTATCCATATTGTTTCTGAAAAACTCAATCGTTTCCTTGAGTCCCTGTTCGAAAGAATATTGCGGACTCCAGTTTGTCAGCCTTTTAATTTTCTCATTTGATCCCAGCAATCTGTTGACTTCGCTCTTCTCTGGTCGAAGTCGCTGTTCATCACACACAATCGTTGCGCTGGGATTAATCTGTCTGATGAGTTCATCTGCAAGCTGTCCCATTGAGATTTCATTCTGTGTGGCAATATTAATATGCTCTCCGATTGTATTCTTCGATCTGGCAATTTCAATAAATCCTTTCACGGTATCCTTCACATAATTGAAATCTCTTGTTGGTGTCAATGCACCCAGCTTGATTTCTTCCATTCCCGAAAGAAGTTGGGTGATTATCGTAGGGATGATTGCCCTTGCTGATTGTCGCGGCCCATATGTATTGAACGGTCTTACAATAGTAACAGGAAGATCAAAGCTTCTATAGAAGGACTCTGCAAGACAATCTGCAGCGATTTTTGTGGCTGAGTATGGAGATTGTGGCTGACGAGGATGTTCCTCATCAATAGGAACATATAAAGCTGTGCCATACACCTCAGAAGTAGAGGTAACTAACACTCTTTTCGTTCCTAAATCACGAGCAGCCTGTAACACATTCAGTGTACCTTTGATATTAGTATCGACATACGTGTCTGGGGAATGATAGCTGAACGGGATGGCAATAAGGGCCGCTAAATGAAAGACTTCATCGACACCGTTCATTGCTTCCCTGACACCATTTGGATCACGAATATCCCCGGAGAATATCTCGATTTGATCCAATTTCTCTTTTGGAATTGAGTCAAGCCAGCCCCAATTGTTAAAAGAGTTATAGTACGTAAATGCCTTAACAGCATATCCACCTTCTAATAATGCCTCAGTTAAGTGGCTACCAATAAAGCCGTCAGCTCCAGTGACTATTACTTTAGTCATACTTAATTCTCCATTTTCTTATTGCCTTAGTTCAAAATCAATTTTTCTATCATACATCATTTGCGTATATGGTGTTGTATGAATATCTTAAAACACAAGATGGTATTTAATGAGATATTATTTTTCAGAATTTTTCTTTGACTGCAATTATACCAGAGTTACAGAAAAATGAATAGTTTATGCAACTGCTTTAAACGGAACAGTTATTGTAAACACAACCATATAGATTGCCCAAACAGTCAATATTTTCATCATTTTGAAATAGTCTATCCCCCTTGAAATCATTTTGATTCGATTTTCATCACATATTATTCCGAGTCTGATTTTTTTATTTTCGGAGAGAAACGACTTACAATTCGCTTTCCCAAATTCACCGATGGAATTTCAACATACAAATATGATAAATATGAGAAAACTAGAGTCAATGCCAACGCAATCAGTAAACTCACCCAAGTGGGCAACCGTCCATTGATTATATGCAAAACGCTTAGCACAATCGGCAAATGCAGTAAATATAAGCTGTAAGATATCTTTCCTAAGAATTTCATCGGTCGCAGTAACCAAAATTTATTGTTGGAAATAACCAAAATAATAATAATGCAAGAACCTAAGGCAATCATCCAGTCCTCTACAATGGCTTTATGCAATAATTTTTGATTGTAAAACATCCACGAATATGAGAATGACAATATTCCTATCAAAATAATACATGTTTTTTTGATTCGACTCAGGGATGCATATTTCTCCAAAATGATTTTATAATTTTTTGCCAAAACAGCCCTGCGAAACGCGGCAAACCGGAGCCATCAGCGCGGAGGCTTAGAGCCATCTGCGCGCGATAGAAGAGCCACTCACCGCGCTAGTTAGAGCCATTACCTCAAACATCCTGTAAGATCAAATCACTGTCATAAGGCAGAATAAATCTTACGGAGGTTTGAAAATGTCAGATTATCTAACTGTTGTAAGGGCCGTGTACAGCGGCCTTAGCCAGCGAGAAGTGGCCAAAACACACCAGGTATCCAGAAATACCGTGGCGCTGCTTCTCCGGGAAGCCAAGTCACTGGGATGGCTTACCCTGGAAGATCTCAACCATGCCGATAATGCATCCCTTTCTGCTGTTTTAGGAAAAGAGAGCCATGTATCGCGGGATGAAACATTCCGAATGCCGGATTACGAGTATGTTCATACAGAACTTGCCAAACCGCACGTTACCTTGAACCTGTTATGGGAAGAGTATGTTGAATCCTGTCGTCAAAGCGGAGACCGATTTTACATGGAGACTCAGTTCCGACGCTATTATCACAAATTTGCAAGAGTCCATAAAGCAACAATCCGACTGGAACACAAGCCGGCGTTATCTTGTGAAGTCGATTGGGCCGGTACAAAAATCGCATATTTCGATGCGGAAAATGGCAAAATGTCCGAGGCTTCTTTGTATGTTGCCGTTTTGCCCTGCAGCCAACTCATCTATGTAGAGCCGTTCCGAGACGAAAAGCTGCCCGCCTGGATTGCGGGTCACGTCCATGCGTTTGAGTACATCGGAGGTGTTCCCAAGACACTGGTGCCAGACAATTTAAAGAGCGGTGTAAAGCGTCCGATATTCTTCGAGCCTGAACTTAATAAAACATACCAGGAGATGGCATCCTATTACGGAGCCGTCATTCTTCCGGCGCGAGTAAGGAGACCTCGAGATAAAAGTTCTGCTGAAAACAGCGTTCTCATCTCTTCCAGACGAATTTTAGCCAAGCTTAGGAATGTTCAAATTTTGTCGTTTGCAGACTTGAAAAACCGTATAGAAATCGCTTTGGAACAGATCAACGAAGCTCCTTTAACGGGGAAAAGCGAGAGCCGATGGATGTCCTACCTTGCTGAAGAAAAGGACTATATGCTCCCGCTTCCCGAATCACCGTATGAGCTCGCCCAATGGGCCAAACCTAAAGTTCAGCCTAACTGCCATATCGCCTATCAGTACAAATTCTACTCGGTGCCCTTTGAATATCTGGGCGAGGAAGTAGACGTCCGGGCAACGCAACACACGGTAGAAATATTCTATCACCATCAGCGGATCGCGTCTCATAAAAGACTCTGGGGCAAGGATAATTATGCAACGATTCAAGAACATATGCCTCCCGATAAACTCTTCTTTGTAGATTGGAATCGCGATCGGTTTCTATCCTGGGCAGAAAAGATTGGAAAATCTACAAAACTGGCGGTGCAAGCGATTCTGGACCGTGCTGTCATTGAGCAGCAGGCATACCGTTCTTGCTTCGGCCTTCTCAGTCTGAAGGACAAGTACGGCGATATGCGTTTGGAACGCGCATGCGGAATCCTGCTCTCTCGCACAGCGGCTCCAACATACCAGCAAGTCAAAAATATTCTGTCCAAAGACATGGACTCTCCGAAAAATACAACAAAAGAAGAAAATCAAAAACCACCGGTGAAACGCGGGTTTCAGCGCGGCGCAGAGTATTTCGGAGGGCCCGAACATGCTGATTAACGAAACCTTGAACAAGTTGAAATCTATGAAACTGACCGGCTTCGTCGAAGCGTTACAACAGCAGGAACAGATTGGCTATCAGGAAATGGATTTCCACCAAAGACTGGGGCTTCTGGTCGACTGGGAATTCACCAAACGCCAGCACAGCCGACTTGATCGACTTATCCATCAGGCTAAGTTTCAAAACTCATCTGCTTGCATAGAAGATATAAACTATATGGCTGACCGCCATCTCGATCGGAATTTCATCCTCGAACTTGCTTCCTGTAACTACATTCCACACGCGCAAAACGTCCTTATTGTCGGGCCGACCGGTGCCGGGAAAAGCTATCTCGCGCAAGCTCTGGGACAGGCTGCCTGCAGACGATATCTATCCACTCGTTACATCCAGCTTCCTGACTTGCTTGACGAGCTCAAACTCGCAAAAGAAAGGGGTACAGAAGCATTTCATCGTCTGCGGAAACAGTTCGTAAACTATGAACTTCTTATCATCGATGAGTTATGCAAAGCTTTACATAACTCGTCTTATGTAAAGTTGTTTATTATGTAAAGGCAGGCGAACAAAGCCCTCATAATCAGGGGTTCTGAGCCATTTAACTTTACATAATATTTCGAGTAAAGTAGAAGAAAACGAATGGAGGAAAAACCATGGAGTCTTCTACTATACTTATACATGAATTGGTTAAGAAAGCTGAAATCTATCTTGAAAATCAAAAGTATTGCACAAGCACAATTCGAAAATACCAAGTCGCCTGGAAAAAACTCTTGTCTTACTTCGCCGGCTGCAACTCTCTAAACTATTTTCCTGGCATGTTTTATACTACCACTTGCCAAATATACGGAATTACTGAAGAAGTAAAGCCAACACACAATCGGATCCTCTGCATAAGGGCAGCAAAGCTGCTGGACGAACTATTTCAACATAAGAAAGTTATACGTTGTCATCAACCTTCCGGTATACGCGTTTCGGATTGTTTTTCTGCGTTGCTTAAATCATTTCTAGCTGCTCAGATTGCTACTGAAATTACACAGAGGACCATAACGAGTAAATCCATTCAGATGACGAGATTCTTAAATTATTTGCATGACCAAGGATTAACCGATGTAGATCTTTTAACTGCTGATCTAGTTTTGGCTTATGCCTCTGACCTGCGTAATTGGTATGCGCGTAATACGGTGAGCGGAATCTTGTTTACGCTTAGGGAATTTCTTCATTATCTGTATGTTGAAGGTAAAACCAGAAAGCCTTATTACCAGCTGTTTCCGGTCATTTATTCCGATAAAAAAGACCGGCTTCCGTCATACTATTATGAAGATGAGCTTCAAAAAATTCTTACAACCATTGATAGGAACACGGTCATAGGGAAGCGTGATTACTTGATCTTAATCCTTGCTACCCAACTTGGCATACGCGCTGGCGATATCCGCATGCTGGGTTTTTCAAATATTCATTGGGAGAAGAATACGATTGAGTTTGTACAACATAAAACAGGCAATCCAATAAGTCTTCCATTGCTGGAAAACATCAAATATGCACTCCTAGAATATGTCAGAGACAGTCGACCTGAAAGTAGTTCGCCTTACATCTTCATTAGAACTCGTGCTCCATACGAACCGTATGCTTCAAATAATGCTTTCCATTATGTAGTCACTCCTTGTTTGAAAAATGCAGGTATTGACTTTACCGGTCGAAAACATGGCCTTCATGCGATGCGACACAGTTTGGCGAGTAATCTTCTCAAGAATAATACGCCATACCCTGTCATTTCTGGCATTCTTGGCCATGAAAACTCAACTACAACCAGCCTTTACTTAAGTATCGATATTGAAGAACTTCGATCGGTTGCGTTGGAGGTGCCAAATGAAAGATAAAAATTATTTTTACATTTTCAGTGGTCTCTTTAGTGATTCCTGCAAAAAATTTATTGATTACAAACGAAGTCTCGGATTTAAAATATGTGAACCGTATTGTCATCGCTTGAAGGACATGGATGACCTATTCACACGACTCCTTCCCGGCCATGTTGAATTAACTGTCACTAAAGACATGGTTGCAGCTTATGTAGCACGACGAGAAAAGGAATCTGCGAAAACACAACTTTTACGGATGAGTGCCATAAGGCAATATGCATTATTCATGAACCGCATTGGATTTGACTTCTATGTATATCCAGAAACCGCGTTCCCGAAAGCAAAAGATGACTTTATCCCCTATATTCTGACACACGAAGAGATTTTCCGGCTGGCCAAGATACTGGACAAGATACCATTTTCACAAAGATATCCTAAACAACATCTCATCTATCCCATGCTATTCAGAATACTCTATGGGTGTGGTTTACGGTTGAATGAGGCTCTGTGCATTAAAATAAGTGATCTTGATATGGTTCATGGCATTATTTATCTCGACAATACCAAAAACCACAGCCAAAGAATGGTTCCTATGTCATGTTCGCTTCACGAATATTGTCGGAGGTATATCTCAAACATGGGATTTGAGGAATCATATGCTGGATTTTTCTTTCCGTCTCAAAGGGGGGAGAATCTCAAAGGGGGCTCCGCTTACTGGCGATTACGTGGATATATGAGAAAAGCCAGAATCTATAAAAAAGATGGAACGCCACCTCGAATACATGACTTACGGCATACGTTTGCAGTGCATTCGTTGGAAAAGATGGTATCGGAAGGAAGAGACATCTACTGTGCGCTTCCTGTTCTGAGCGAATATCTCGGACATAGGGGGATAGAAAGTACTGAAAAATATCTGCGCCTAACGAATGAATCTTTCGATGCTCTGCTTGAAACAATGGAAAACTATTATACGGATGTATTTCCAGAGGTGAACCATGGCTAAGTTAAATATGCTGCCCCAATTGTTATCGTCTTACTTCACTCGCTACATACCAGAAAGATCTGGATACAGCGAAAATACCATAAAGGCATATCGGGACACATTCATCTTGTTATTTCGATATCAGGAAAGCGTAGTTAATAAATCTTACATGAAGCTTTCTTTTGAAGTCCTGAATCAGTACTATGTCGGAAACTTTCTAAAGTGGCTGGAAGTCAATAATCACGCTGCTGCAACAAGTATAAATCAGCGGCTGGCTGGAATCCATTCGTTCTGCAGATACGTTATTTCAGAAGCACCCGAGTATATGGAACCTTGTATAGGCATCCTTGCTATTAAAATGAAAAAGGTTCCTGTAAAACCTATGACCTATTTATCGGTAGATGCTATTAGGTTCTTACTCAATATGCCCAAGACAAAATGCAAGGGTGGGCGTCGCGACCTTGCGCTTCTGACCCTTCTTTATGATTCTGGTGCCAGAGTTCAGGAAATTGCAGATCTGACCTTTGGAAACATACGAGACAAAAAACCAGCAACAGTCATGCTGAAGGGTAAAGGAAACAAAACAAGAATCGTTCCACTCATGTCACAAACACTCGAAATTCTGCTTGCTTATATGAATGATTGTAATTCTGCTAAAATTGCTTTAACTAACCCGCTTTTTTTCAATAGACAAGGTAACCGTTTGACACGGGCAGGCATATCTTATGTGATTGCCAAATATGTCAATCTAGCCAGAGATCGCTCTCCAGAATTATTCCCGGATCCAGCAGTAACTCCACATACTTTCAGGCACAGTAAGGCTATGCACCTGCTTGAGGGTGGGGTCAATTTGATCTACATTCGCGATTTCCTTGGACATGAGTCTATTGTGACAACCGAAATTTATGCAAAAACAAATCCTGAAATTAAGCGTAAAGCCATTGAAAATGCTAGCCCCAAAATACTTCCAGAAGAAAGGTACTCTATTGAACAAAAGCAAGACTTGATGAGTTGGCTGAAAAACCTTGTTTAGCAAATAATATTATGTAAAGTTAAATGGCTCAGAACCCCTGATTATGAGGGCTTTGTTCGCCTGCCTTTACATAATAAACAACTTTACATAAGA